>JAEEGL015053230.1_pt1 | contig 42928 bp, 40 predicted proteins | sample 9134231 | NCBI WGS metagenome assembly JAEEGL01 (sample SAMN16246548, study PRJNA631951) | gut metagenome | biome: gut microbiome; feature: rumen; material: fiber-attached | host: Bos | place: Iran: Karaj | collected 2018-10 | reverse complement strand
GTAAGAACATAGCCCGACGAGGCGGAACCGTTGCTGGCAAAGCCCGTGAAGCGACAGAGAAAGAACTGGGACGAAGTGTTGTGTCAAACAAGAATTACCTTTCGGTTGCCGAAAAGAAAAAACTTAAATAAAACGATATAGATTGTTTGCTCCGCTTTTCGACTGAGTTGCGAAGCGTCAAAAAAATCAACGGAGTGGAGCGGTAAAAAGAGTTGGTGCCTTAATACGTGACGGCTTGCACTACGAAAGTGCGGCACTTCAACTCTTTTAGCGGAACGCAGTTGATTTTTAGCTGAGCAAGTTCGTCTTGAACTTTTTGGTTACTTTTTCTTTCAAGAGAAAAAGTGACATAAAAAATCCTATTGTTGCGTACCTACGGCACGCCTTTCTTCGGTTATAATGCTATTTCTACCAACCAGATGTTCCTAACGGAACAAACGACGAAAATCGTCCACCATCAGTTGACGATTTACGGTTGGATAAAACGCACCTTAAAAGTGCAGAAATCTAATATTTTTTGCACTTTTGTGGTGCAATTTTGTATATTTCTAAAAAAATATAGGTTATGAATATTGTTCTGGTAATTCGAAAAAATCTTATTAAATTTTCTATAAAAATCGGTATGTCTGTGTAACAATACAAGGTTCGCCGTTAATGTTTTTCATTTCAACGTAAACAATACATCGTCCGTTTTCGTCCGTTTCTTCGTAGGTGAAACTTTCGTCTATCTCGCTGTAATCATCATAGATTGATTCATAATCATCTACGATTGTTTCCTCGTCAATATACTCGCCTTCGATTGTAAGAATACGTTTCCCTCCATCTTCTTTATACTCAGTTAATTTTGTTGTTCCCTCTCCATTGCATACTACATCCTCGAACACATCACCATAATATTCACAATTCCTGCGACGGACTACGAAATGTTTGATTTCACGCCCTCTTTCATCATATACGGTTTCTTCTTTTAAATAAGATTCACCGTCGTAAAAGGCATCCTTTGGCGAAAACCCACTTACCACATATTTATCACAATGGTTTACATTTTCTCGCGCCAATACTCCGTTTTTGTAGAAATAACAAGCAACCAAATCATCATCTCTTTTCTCAAAAATCTCTCCGTCAACAATATCATCCTCGTTGTCTTCGGATGGTAAATCTTCCGAATGTTGATAATAAAGTCTGGGGACTCCATTATTTTCAAGGGTAACAGTGTATGTCCCGTCATAGTTACTATTTCGTACAAGTACACATTCTTGGGCTCTATATTCTTCTATTCTGAACAAATGTTTTTTATTTGAATTGTACAGCATCTTATATTTGCCGGTAGGATAATCACCTATGAAGCTTACAGTTATAGCTTCAATACATTGTGCGTTAGAATCAAAAAAGAGTTCGCTTACAAGGACATTGTCAATAAAAGAACGTTCTATACGACGTTTCATTTCATCTTCATCGGAAAACCAGATTCTCTCGACCTCATTCCCATTGCTATCTAACTTATACAATACGTATTCCTTATAGCCTGATGCTTGTTTGTCCTGAATATATCCTTTTTCTATTAAATTAGTTCTCATACTTGTAATTATTTAGATTCTTGTAAAAATGTTTGTGAAATCAAATCGTCGGTTATATTATCTCGATTTGCGAACAGATTGCATAGTTTTCCTTCCAATGTTTTGCTATTGGAATATTTTCCCATTGCAAATGAAGATTCTTTTAGAGCGAATATCTCTGATTTACGTGCGAAATAGAATTCCCAACTACGATTTTCAGTATCTTTATCATCGTGAAAGATTATAAAAGCATTCGCAAAACATAAACATTCACTAAGAAAATTTGACAAATTTTCTCGAGCATATTCGAAGTCAATGTAGTTGCTTACTACTATGTCATAAATATAAATTGGATGTGCAGTAATCCTAAATATTTTACCTATATATAGACCATAATAGCAACAAGCATTTAAGGTAGCACGAATGGTCATTGTTGTTGCAGGATATAGCAATAAATTAGGTTCAAAAATAGGACACAATACCTTGTCTACAATTGTTTCAATTCCACAATAATCATTGTTGAGAATTTCGTGAATCGTTTGTTCATACGTTTTTTCGTCCATAACTTTAATTTTTAGAGTTTTCAAAGATAGTAAAATTTAAGAAAAGGCTTATCGTTTCGTTATCAAAATCTTATTATCCAAAATAGTGATTTCGCACCAATCAAGTTCTTGTGCATTTTGCGAAGCGACGGTTGACAAAAAATCCTTGTGAAGCACATCGGATATGTCTTTCAGCCGTTCCACGTCGATGTTGGTACGTTTGAGCATATCGTACACCGTCTGCCGTTGCACGTTCAGTTTCTTTGCCATTTCGGCAACGCTCATTCCTTGTCGTTGCATTTCCGCCTTAATCAATGCTCCAAAGTTTAGTTTGTTCATAGTTAATTGATTTTTAATCGTTTATAATTCTAATTGTTTTTTCCTGTCCATAATGAAACTATTGATTTCACACGTTCATAGTCTAACTTTGGGTTTTTCGTCAAATATGCAATTATGGTTTTTGCCACGCCATCCAACGCTCTCACATCGCTTGGTATTTTTTTAGCAATGTAGTCAACAACGATTTCATCTTTAATCTCAGGATATTTCTTACAAAGAATATCTCTCATCATTTGGCAATTTGGAGTTCTAAGAGGTTCTGCGACCATTCCCGAAATACGAGAAAAAAGCCTTTTATTAAAATGCTTAAACAAATCATAGCAGGGACAATCTGCTGTTAAAAGGATTTGTTTACCGTTTTGTTCTAAATGATTGAAGATTTGAAGAAATGCGTGTTGTGTAACTTCTTTATTTGCAAATAATTGAATATCATCTACAATCAACACATCTGCTGATTTATAAAATCGCAAAAATGCCTCACTCTCGTTATCAAACGTTGCACAATAATACTGGTGTTCAAATGTGTAGGCGTCAACATAAAGTACATTCTTCTCTGGATATTCTTGCTTAATAGCATTGCCAATTGCGTTCACCAAATGAGTTTTTCCCGTTCCTGTATTCCCATAGAAGTAACATTTATCAATAACGCCACCGCCTTGATGGTGCGGTTTTACACACCAACGTCCCATTAAAATAGCAGACTCGTTGCAATCTTCTTCCACGAAATTTTCAAAAGTAAAGATTGGGTTCAATCGTGATTCAATAAGGAAAAAATCCTTGATTTCTTCCACATCCTCATCATCTTCAATAATGTTTACATCATGTTGTTTTTTCAAATTTTCCATAACAATTTAATTTTTAACCATTTATACTGAATTTACCATTTCATTTGTATTTCGTTCTTATGCTTCCCATTCAAAAGAACGGCTTCTTGTTTGGTGGCAAGACGTTTTACGGACAAACTGCTTTGTACGCTATCCAACATACACCATAGTTCAAAGAATTCAATCGCTTGTGAGCGATAGAGATCCATAAAACCCGTACTCATTCCTATATACTGTTCCCGTCCGTAGATTTGCGTATTAACGCCATTATAAAGCAATTGCCGTTTGTCGTCAATCATCTTTAAAAATGAGGTATATGCCTTTTTCAGTGCCACACGCCCATCGGTGTTCATTGTGTAATACAGGCGTACATATTCATATTCCGCCTGTGCCGCCCAAAGTTTGAGAAATTTGTCGGCACATTGGCTGAACTCATAATTCGTAGTCCACTCGTTGATTTCACGCTCATACGCCTTGTCAATCCGCTTGTCGGGAATTTCCTCATAGCAATGACATTCTAAAACTTGCGTGTACGAACACATTGGTATCATACACATTGCGATTACGATTTTCATAAATGTTTTCATAACTTTAATCATTTTGTTAAACTTCTATTTTTTCTGCCTTTCAAGCATTGCGAAAATAGAGACTGAACAAGGTGAAAAAAAGTAGATAAAAAAATTTTTTCACCCCACAAGCCACCCCGTAAACACTATGGTTATTGGCGAAGGGGTGAAATCCTCTCAAAAAAAAGTGTGGGGGACGGTATGGACTGGCAAAATGTCGTCAGAAAATTGACAAAATGTGAAAAAAGGTTGGAAAAAACTCTCAATTACTTATTCCATTCCTTCATTGCCTTGTAGCTCATTTTTTATAAAAATCAATACTCTTTTCGATCGAAAGAGTCATTTCGTTGCCATTTACGGGATGAGCAAACCGAATCTCGACGGCGTACAACTGCAAGCGTTTTTCTGATTTGCCATATAATGTATCACCAACAATCGGGCAATTTAATCCGTCGGGATGGGCGCAATGTACGCGTAGTTGGTGCGTTCTGCCTGTTTGTGGATACAATGCTACAAGCGTTCTGCCGTTTTTTCGTTGCAATACCTCATAACGAGTTACGGCGTTTTTACCATGTTCATAATCAACAACTTGTATAGGTCGTTCATTAAAGTCGGGACGCATAGGCAAGGAAATCTCGCCTTTGTCGTGTTGCACGATTCCGTCTAATATGGCAATATATTTTTTGTGCACTTGTCTGTTTTCAAATTGTCGTTGCAAGTTACGGCACACATCCAAGTTTTTCGCAATAATCAGCAATCCCGAGGTGGCCATGTCCAGACGATGAACGACATAAACCGTGTCGTATTTTTTCTTTGCCCAACCATACACCGACGGTTGCGGAATATTCCCAGGAACTGACAAAATATTGGTTGGCTTGTCAACTACGAGAAAATACTCGTCTTCATAGACAATTGTAATTTTCTCATTCAAATCGTATGATTGCGAAAATCGATTTTCCTCAACTGTAAGCCCTTGAAGCATAAAGTTCAATATTGGCTCGCATTTTTGTTTGCATGCAGTGTAGAAACTTCCCTGACGGCGTATATGTTCTTTGGGCGAACGTCCCCACCAAAATTCTGCCATTGCAATCGGTTGTAAATGATTGCAATACGCATATTGCAACAAACGAGGTGCTGCACATTCGCCCGCACCGGCAGGTGGCAAGGTTTCTCCAAAAATCTCCAAAGCACCTTTGGATTCTCCTTTGGCATTTAAGAAAATGAAATGCTCAAAAATCCTTCGTTGTAATTCGTGCGACATTGTTTTTCGCTGTTGCGACAAAGATTCTATCTCGTTGCGAATTGTATCGCATTGATTTTGAGTCTGTTGCAGCTTTTCTTGCAATGCGCGTTGCAAGCGTTTGAATTCCGCTTTTTGAAACTGGCTTTCCCGTATCAAATCCTGCAATTCTTGTTCGGAAAGTGCGTTCTTCCGTTTTTCGTCACGTTCCGTTTTTGCCACCCTAAGCCGTTCTTTCTCGGCCTCAAGCGTCGTGCTAATTTCATTTTGCAACTGTTCACATTTCGCAAAAATTGTATTTTGTTCCAATTGTTCAATACGTGCGTTTATGGCAGAAATTTTTGCTTCTTGTTTGAAAAATCCGTCTTCGGCAACCAAATCGTACACGGGAGGCACAAAATAAGAATAAATGTTTTTCCCCTGAATTTGTCCCGAAAACGCCGCTACAAAACCAATTTCGCCGTTTTCATCTTTCACGACCAATACACCGAACATTTTTCCTTGTTGCAGTTCTTCCGTCCAATCTTCCCGACTTTGAATGTATTGTTGCACCTGATTTGCCGCCATCAGCGACAACAAATGCGGGTCGTAGCAAAACGGACACGTAAATTCAGTCGGCAACGGAATGGAATCAATCGGTTTATTGAACTTGTGAAACATACATTTGCAAAATTCATCGTAAAATTAAAATTTAATTGAGTTCTTCTCTATCTTTACAAAAAAAAAAATGGCTTACTATCGTCTTCGATATGCAACAAACAATGGTCGTTTTCAACCATGCAGTATGGTTGACGGCATTGTTTATTCTCACAAAACGCCGACGGCATTTCCCCAAAATTCGGGACGATTGGAATCGTTGCTCAAACACGATAAATTATTGCAAGACGAGGATTCGTTCTTCCTCGACATCTGGACTCCCGATTCGCAAGGCATCATAAAACCAGTATTGTTCTGGATTCACGGTGGCGCATTCGTTTCGGGTGCAAGCGGCGACGTGCATAACAATGCGGAAGAACTTGCCCGCAATGCCGACATGGTTGTTGTAAGTCCGTCGTATCGTTTGGGGATTTTAGGAACGAGTTATTTTGATGGCATTCCTCAGCAAAACTGTGGTTTTCACGATATTATAACCGCTTTGGAGTGGACGAATAAAAATATATCGCAATTTCAAGGTGATGCAACCAACATCACCATCGGCGGTCAGTCGTCGGGAGCGTGGTATGTCATGGCAATTCATACATCAAAAAAATTGCAACATTTGTTTCGAAAAACCATGCTGTTTAGTTGGCCAGGAGCCATGAAAGCTATTTCAACGGAACAAGCCGAAGCGATTTATGGACATTTTCTCAAAGAACTACGAAAGCATACCGACGAATCGCCTACGAATGCTCCCATTAACGCGATTTTGCAAGCGCAACGCGTTGTCGGGCAATACAATCATAAGAAATATAAATTCGACGTTCCGTTTTTGCCCAGCATAGAACCCGATTTTGTCCATTCGGATTTTTATACTGCTGTTGAAGACGTTGATAAAAACATATTCCTACAATACACAAAGGACGAATGTGGTATCTACGTGTGTCACAAGCCAATACACCGACGGACACCGCTTTTTATCACTTCATTGTTTCTAAAACGCTACTGTCCGCAAAAACCATATAAACAATTGCGGTCATTCAGAAAAAAACTACACAGCACGTATCATTCCGTGGTTGCAATCACTTCACAATATCTGTTTCATAATCCGGCAAAGCACATTGCTCAAAAAACGTCGAATGCAATTGTTAACGAATTTGATTTTCCAACGCCCAACAACAGAACTGGCTGTTGTCATTGTTTCGACTTGCCGTTCATTTTTGGGAACATTGATTCTTGGAAAAACAGCAATATTTTTTCGGGTTGCAATTTTGACGCAATGAAACAAGAATCTTTGTCGTTACAGGCAAAAATCAAGGTATTTTGTTATGATGAAAAATAAAACAACGTTTTTCGTATAGCAAAAAAAAATTACTCTTTCGTGATAAGAGCAACGGCAAATACGGCAACGCCTTCTTCTCGTCCCACGAACCCAAGTTTTTCCGTCGTTGTAGCCTTTACCGACACAGCATCTACCTCAATTTGTAAATCTTCGGCAATGTTTTGACACATTGCAGGAATGTGAGGAAGCAATTTTGGTCGTTGGCAACAAATAGTTGCGTCAACATTTCCTATCTGCCAATTATTTTGAGCAAGCAATTCGCGAGTCTTTCGCAGAAGGATTCTGCTGTCAATATTTTTAAAATCATTGCTATTGTCGGGGAAATGATAGCCTATATCACGCAAACTTGCGGCACCAAGCAGAGCATCGCAAACGCTATGGATAAGGACGTCGCCGTCGGAATGAGCAACCATGCCAACCGAATGCTCTATGGTAACTCCGCCAAGTACGAATTTACGACCTTCGGCTAATTGATGAACGTCGTAGCCCTGTCCGATACGGATTTTCATTATTTCTCGTTATTGAAGTCGAATACCAATGAGAAACGGAACGTGTTAGCCAACGGAGAATTCTTTCCGTTCACAGGAATCAAGTATGAAAAATCAAGACCGAACACGTTCAAACGAAGTCCTGCGCCAGCAGTAAAATACTTACGGTCGCCTTTGGTCTCTGCTTCATTGAAATATCCTGCACGAACGGCAAATTGATTGTTATACCAATATTCGGCACCGATACCCAACGTAAACTCCTTCATTTCTTCCTTGAAACCACCAGGAGCATCGGCAAACGATTGGAATATACCTTGCGGAACCGATACGTTGTCGTCTTTTCCTGCAACCATCTCACGTGCTTTGGTTGTTTCGTTCGTCTGATAAAGCGGTGGCGTAGGTACCAAAAGTTTGTTTATATCGAAATACACGCCGAATCTGTTATATTGGTCTATTTCCACATTGTAGCCAGCACCCAATTTCATATTTGCAGGAATAAAGTCCTTATTATCTTCGGAATACGAGATTTTTGAGCCAATGTTCGAGAAATTGAAACCAAGAGTCAACAGACCAGGAAGAGAGCCCTTGAAATTTTTGAAATATGTTCCCGAAATGTCAGCAGCAACTGCTTTTCCCGCATGATATCTGTCATCGCTCGGAACAAGGTTTGAATAAATAAAACGTCCCGTCATACCCATCACGAAATTATCTGCCAAGAAGCGTGAATACGAAACGTCAAACGAATATTCTTGAGGCGAGATAGTGTAGCCGGCCTTATTGCCATCCTCGTCGTATGCCTCGATTTCGCCCAACGAGAAATAACAAAGTGAAGCACCGACTGCCTCTTTTTTGTCAAGTTTCTTATATCCAGCAAGATAAATCAAATTAATATCTTTTATGCCAAGATTCGACAACCAAGGCGTGTACGAAAGTCCTACGCCGAAATCATCTTCCTCCATTGCATATTTCGAAGCATTGGAATGTTGAGACCAAACGTCAGATGTTGTTGCCGCACCAGCGTCACCCATTGCACCCGCACGAGAATCGGGCGTGATGGTAAGAAACGAAACTGCCGTGGTTATCACATTATAATGGTCACCATACGATTGTCCACTACTTAGACTACCGTCATCATCAACTTTGAGCTGTGCAAACAATGAAAAGCTGAACAAGATTGCTACCGCCGTTGCTAAAATATGTCGCATTGTCATAAAATTTTCTATTTGCAAATATATACAAAATCCCAAACGCACTATGCAGTTATTTATTGTTTTTGTGGTACTCAAAATAAATAAAGCATAAAAAATTGTTTTTCCGAAAAACAATTTGTACTTTCGCCCGTTAATTGTATCGTATGAGGAACGTAGTGTTCATATTGGCTCTAATAGCGATGGTTGGCTGCCAAAGCGAGTATCAGAAACTTTTGAAATCTGATGATTATAACGCTATTTATGAAGCTGGAGTGAAATATTACGAAGAGAAAGACTTTTATAAAAGTTACGAATTGTTGGAAAAAGCTCTTCCGGCTCTTCGTCTGACCGAAAAAGGAGAAAATATTACCATGTTGTTGGCAAAAAGTTATATGGAAGAAAACGACTACCTCATGGCAGCGTATTATTTTGAGCGTTTTGCCCTCACCTACCCTGCAAGTACGCTAATTGAGCAGGCATACTATTATGACGCTGTTTGTTACTATAACATTTCGCCCGTGGTTACATTAGACCAATCCTATACGGAGAAGTCAATCCAAGCGTTCCAACTCTATCTGAATAAATTTCCGCAAGGCTCATATATTACCGAAAGCAACGAATACATAGGTAAACTTCGTGGCAAATTGGAGGAAAAGGCATATAATAATAGTAAGCTGTTTTACACCTTGGAAGACTACAAGGCAGCTGTGACGGCACTTAAAAACTGTCTGAAGGAATATCCTGACTCAAAATACCGCGAAGAATTGTTATACCTCACGCTACGGTCGTCATTCCTACTTGCCGAAAACAGTGTGGAATCGAAGAAAATGGATAGATACGATATGGCGATTGACGATTATCATTCGTATATTGATGAATATCCGAACGGTCAATGGTCAAAAGACGCGGAAAAAATATATTTGCAAATACAAAAACGAATTAAATAATAAATTTTATAGAAATGGATTACAAAAAAACAAAAGCTCCAGCTTCAACAATTACGAGAGACATCCAAACGTTGGAAAAAGGCACGAACAACATCTATGAGTCAATTGCAATCATAGCAAAACGTGCTGACCAAATCGAAACAGATTTGAAGAAAGAACTTGACACGAAATTGGAAGAATTTGCTTCTGCAAACGACTCTATTGAAGAAACTTTTGAAAACCACGAGCAAATCGAAATCTCAAAATTCTATGAAAAATTGCCAAACCCTGTATTGATGGCAATCGAAGAATTCCTTGAAGATAAGGTATATTACAGACACCCTGAAACAGAAGAAACATTCTAATGTTACAAGGCAAACACATATTGCTTGGCATAACGGGAAGCATTGCTGCTTATAAGGCGGCAATGCTCACTCGTCTTTTGGTAAAACAAGGTGCTACGGTGAAAGTTGTCATGACGCCTCTTGCAAAAGAGTTCATAACACCTGTGACAATGGCCACGCTCAGCAAGAACACCGTTCTGTGCGACTTTTTCCATCACGACGATGGCAGTTGGAACAGCCATGTGGAACTTGGTTTGTGGGCCGACGTATTTGTTGTTGCTCCTTGTACAGCAAACACTCTTGCCAAAATGGCAAACGGCATTGCCGACAATCTGTTGCTGACAAGCTATTTGTCGGTTCGCTGTCCGGTAGTGCTTGCCCCGGCAATGGATATGGATATGTTTGCCCACAAAGCCACGCAACGAAATATTGCCACGCTGAAAAAAGACGGAGTTTCGTTCATAGAGCCCACTTCGGGAGAATTGGCCAGCGGTCTCGACGGGAAAGGTCGGATGGCGGAACCCGAAACAATTACACAATGGCTCTCGAATTTCTTTGAAACAAAAAATTCGATAAAAAAAAAATCCTCATAACGGCAGGTCCCACGTATGAGGCAATTGACCCCGTACGTTTTATTGGCAATCACTCCACGGGAAAAATGGGATTTGCCATCGCCGAAGAATTGGCACAACGAGGTGCACAAGTCACACTTGTGGCAGGACCTGTACAATTAACGACATCACACCCCAACATTACTCGTATTGACGTTACCTCGGCACAAGAAATGTGCGACGTATGTTTGAAACATTTCCCTAAAATGGATGGTGCTATTTTGAGCGCAGCTGTAGCCGACTTTACGCCCGTAACAAAATACGACAAGAAAATTAAGGAAAAACAATCCCTGACTATTGAGCTGAAACCCAATCCCGACATTGCCCAAGAATTAGGGAAAAGAAAGAAAGCAAAGCAATTTCTGGTGGGTTTTGCCCTTGAAACGAACAATGAATTTACCAACGCTCAAGGTAAACTCGAAAAGAAAAATTTTGACTTTATCGTACTCAACTCGTTGGCCGACAAAGGCGCAGGATTCGGGTACGACACCAACAAAGTGTCCATCATAGAACGCAACGGTACGGTTACGAATTATGAATTAAAAAGCAAACAAGACGTTGCAAAAGACATTGCCGACAAGATAGAATCTTGCAATTAGACAAAAAACGGCTGCCACTATGTGACAGCCCTTCCATTATACATTATGGATTCGTGTTGTAGAGACGCGATTAATCGCGTCTCTACCGGAACTACAATCTATTTTTGTATCTATTCTGCGTTCTTTTTAATCAGTTCAATAATATTTTCTACAGATTTTCCTGTTCTCAAACCATCGGCAGGAGTATTGAGGCAATAATCCACTAATCTTTCTACCGTACTTACAGCCACGTGCATACGGGTATCGGACGAAGCATAATAAATGAACACCGTACCATCCTCGTCGGCAATCCAACCATTTGAAAAAGCAACGTTCGAAACGTCACCAATTCGTTCCTCATTTTGCGGAGCAAGAAAATAGCCACCTGGTTGTGCAATAACCTTATCGGGTTGTTCCAAATCGGTCAAAAACATATACAACACGTAGCGAAGCCCAGCAGCCGTATTACGAACGCCGTGAGCAAGATTCAACCAACCACGGGATGTCTTGATGGGCGCAGGTCCCATACCGTTCTTCAATTCATATATAGTATGGTATTGCTTGTTACTGAAAATATGTTCGTCTTCAATTATAGGATTTTTCATATCGGAAATAAATCCAAAGCCGATTCCCCCACCCGAGCCAACTTCAATAAAGCCATCCTGTGGTCGAGTGTACAAAGCATATTTTCCATGTATGAAATGTGGAAACATCACAACATTTCGTTGCTGACCGCTATTAGAAATCAGGTCGGGAAGTCGCTCCCACGTTTTCAAATCCTTGGTACGAACCACGCCGGCATTGGCAACGGCAGAACTTGTGTCGCCCACGGGAGCATCAGGGTCTTTTCGTTCCGTACAGAAAATGCCGTAAATATAGCCATCGTCGTGCTTCGTCAGACGCATATCATACACATTGATATCTGGGTCGTCAGTTTCGGGCAACAGAATTGGTTCGTTCCAGAAACGAAAGTTATCAATACCATTAGGACTTTCGGCAATCGCAAAGAATGACTTTCTATCCCACCCTTCAACACGGGCGCACAACAAATATTTGTCGTTCCACTTCATTGCACCAGCATTGAAAACGGCATTGACGCCAATTCGCTGAATCAGCAAAGGATTACGCTGCAAGTTCAAGTCGAACTTCCAGTTAAGAGGAATGTGCTTATCGGTCAAAACTGGATTCACAAAACGTTGGTAAATACCATTATAATCGGCAGTTGGCTCGTTACGTTTGGTAATCAACGCCTCGTACTCGTTTAGCAACTCGGTACGTTTTGCCTCAGCATTTTTAGGAAACACGTTTGTCATAATACCTATTAATTATAATATGAATAACTATGGTAATATCCATATTTATATCCATACCGATACCCGTATCTGCCATTGTTTTCACTTGAGCCATTGAGTACCAAAGCCATATTCTTGAAACGCTGTTCTTCATAGATTCTATCCAAATCGTCAAGCATTCCGCGTTCCATAAGACCTGCACGAACGACAAACAAAGTTCTATCCGTATATTTCTCAATTATTTGAGTATCAGCAACAATGTCGATTGGCGGACAGTCAACAATAATGTAATCATAGCGTTCACGCAATGTTTCCATCATTTGACCGAAACGAGCATCGCCAATCAATTCCGTCGGATTTGGCGGATTTAAACCGACAGGAATCAAATAAAGATTTTCCTGCCCTTCAAAAGGAACGATGATTTCATCAAGCGAATCAACTTGTTGAGCCAAATAATTGGTCAGACCTACTTTCGGAGACTTAACATATTTTGACAAAGACGCGTGACGCAAGTCTCCGTCGATAACCAATACCTTTTTCCCTTTTAACGCGAAACTAATGGCCAAGTTCATTGACAGATATGTCTTTCCGCTACCTTGATTATACGAAGTGAACAATAACACTTTTGAAGAATCATTGCCTTTATTCATAAACTCAATATTGGTACGCAACACACGAAACGCTTCGTTAATCACATTTCGTTTTCCCGCTTCAACAGAAACAATCACTTCAGGTTGCTTACGACTTCCCAATTTTCGTTTTTTATCCGACAAAGGTATCTCACCGGCAAACGGAATTGTCATCTTTTCAATATCCTTACGACCGCGAACCACCGTGTTCATATTTTCTTGTAAGAACAGCACTATCATAGGAATAAACAAACCTATGACAAAAACAATCACCATAATATTGAATCGTTTTGGCGACGTTGGTGCAAGAGAGCCATACGGTGGAGTAATCACACGAGTATTATACGCAGTAAATGCTTGAGAAAGAGCATTCTCCTCACGTTTTTGTAACAAAAACAAATACAAGGTTTCCTTAATCTTTTGTTGACGTTCAACCGACAACAAGTATTTTGCTTGATCAGGATTTGCAGCTATTTGTTCGTTACTTTGCTCATTCTGCTTTTGAATGGAGCGTATTTGAGCATTCAATGTCAAAATCATATTATCGATTGACGAATGAATTGCATCACGCATATCGTCAAGAGCCTTATCCATATCAAGAACCAATGGATTTGACTCACTACTATTTGCAACGACATTATTACGTTGCAGCAATTTTTCATTATATGAGCGAATTTGCGATTCTATTCCAGAATTGGTTATCCCCGAATTGGCAGGAAGCAACTGATACTTATTCACCACCGAATTCATATATGAACGAACGTATTTCGCCATATACAACTGAATCTGCAAATCCTGTAATTTTTTCGAAGTTTCGTTACTTTGATTCAAATAAAGATTTGACGCTGCTTTCACGTCGTTCACCAAATGCTCGCTCTTGTATGAAGAAATATCATTGTCAACTTCGCCAAGTTCCGATTCGATGATGGCAAGACGCTCATCAATAAACATTGCGGTGCTGATAGTAATTTCATTCTTATCGTTCACCCAACTCTCGTTGTACACAACAATAAGCGTATTCAAAATATCTTCGGCGCGTTGGATTGAAACATCGTTATACGTCAATCGTAACACATCGGCTTTTGCATCAACACGTGCCACCGACAATTTTCCCTTAAACGTCCCAACTGCTGCATGAATGCCCATTCGATTCACATAAATTTTTGGCAATGATTTGTTTTCTGCCATTGACGATTTTGTAATCATAACAGGACCCACAGGTGTTTCAATAGGACTTGAATACGAACCTTTATATGTTTTTCCTAAATAATTTGTTCCTCCACTTACCAATTCAGAGATTTCAATCCCCGTGTTTGTTTCCGTCACGGCAAACGAAACAGACTGGTCATCAGCCAAACCGGCAATTGTTACCGTAATAGGTTGGTTGTTTCCATACAATACCTCTCTATGGAAACGACCGTCAATAGAATATTGCATATCAAGATGAAGACGTTTCACCACTTCTTCCATCAATACTGGAGATTGGACAATAATCAATTCATTTTGAACTTTCGATATGCTATTCACCACGCCCAAGTCGTCGAACGTTGACTGTACATCTTTGGAAACCGATTTTGTTTTTCCACCCTTTTCGTTATCCTTTATCAAAATATCAGCCGTGCGAGTATAAACAGAAGGTTGACTCAACAGATATGCAAATGCGACGCCCAAGCAAATCACAACCGAAATCAAAAACCAATACCAACGAGACAAGCATAAAGAGATGAAATCCTTTATCTGCAAAAAGTCATTATTTTGAGAGGAATGATTGCCTTGTCTTACATTACTTTGCTGAACAGTTCCCATATTTTTAACACTAAATCCTACAAATAATTAATACAGAAGATTGCAACGGTCGTCAACACCGAAGCCATTGACATCCAGAACGATGCAGAACGTACATTATTTCCATTGACAGTTGACTGCCGTGTACGCATTGCGTTAGGTTCCACATACACCACATCATTTTGTTGCAGATAATAAACAGGTGACGACAGTACATCGTCAACCGAGCATAAATTGAGAGTATATGTTTTTTGTACGCCATTCTCATTACGAAGTACCATCACATTGTCTCGTTTCCCGAAAATGCTCATATCGCCAGCCATACACAAGGCATCAAGAATAGTAATCTTATCTTGCGTTATATTGTATCTGCCTGGTCGTGCAACCTCGCCCATCATAGAAACTTGCAAGTTCATAAATTCCACCGTCACTATCGGGTCGTTGACATAATTTCCAGCCATAAGCGTATCCTTGATAAACGCGGCGATCTCGCTTCGTGTCATTCCTCCAACCTTTAGTTTTCCGAGGACTGGAAAATCTATTTCCCCACAGGTGTCAATTGAATAACCAGAAACACCCTGAGAATACGAGCCACCAGTGGTTTGTCCCAACTGACGCGTTACATACGGCAAATTGAACAGATTTGTCAATTGCGGGTCACGACTATTCACTAAAATGGAGATTTTATCTTCCGGTTGCAGACGGATAGGACGAACAGGAATTTGCTTTTCTATGTCGGCCTGTTTGGCATCTTGAAAATAAGGAATCTTTTTCGTTGACGAGCAAGACGCCATAATAATACAACCAAAAAACAACAACACAATTTTCTTCATCGCTATTTTGCTTTTAATCTTATATTCTACAAAGTTACTTAACTTTCTTTAAATTTTCTATAGTTTCCAACGGATTTTCGGTAGAAAAAATAGAAGCACCTGCCACCAAAGCGTCTGCACCCATAGCAATCACGTCTGCCGCATTTTGCAGTCCAATGCCTCCGTCAACCTCTATCAATGCCGATGAATTTGATTGTGTAATCATTCTCCGAACCTCACAGATTTTTTGCAACGTTTCTGGAATGAACTTTTGTCCGCCAAAGCCAGGATGTACCGACATTACAAGCACCAAATCAACAGACGGGATAATTTCTTTAAGCACGTGTGCCGGGGTTTCAGGGTTAATGGAAACGCCTGCTTTCATTCCCAACGAACGAATTTGTCCAATCGTACGATGTAAGTCTGAACACGACTCGTAATGCACCGTCAATAGCGATGCACCCGCTTGTTTGAAACGCTCTACGTAACGTTCTGGATTCACTATCATCAAATGCACATCAAACGGTTTCTTTGCAATTGGCTGAATTGCCTTCAATACGGGAAAGCCAAAAGAAATATTCGGGACAAATACCCCATCCATCACATCAATATGCAGCCAATCGGCAGCACTTTTATTTAACATTTCAATATCAGCTTGAAGATTTGCAAAATTTGCCGATAAAATCGACGGAGATATGATAGCCATTATTCTAAATTAACGTTTAATTCACCTTTTTCATATTGTTTGAACTTCACTGCCAAAGCACCCAACAAGTTCGAAAACGTTTTCACCGCCTTTGCCGTGTCTTCGCTTATCGGTCTCTTCTGCATACGAAGCAACATCACACCGTACAAACCCGTAAAACACGCATCAATCTCGTTTTTCACAAATCCGTCAGAATGATTGATAATCTCGGTGATATGTGGCATAGCCGCTGTGAAGTATTCCTTATATTTCGTTTCATTCGGCATTTGCAGAATCTGTATATTGAGCGTTGACAAATCTTGCACCAACTCCTTCAACTGCATTAAATGACCTTTTGCATGGATTCCCTCGGCTTGCATAGCGTCAGCCAAATCCTGATACCATTGGCGAACTTTTGCCTGTTCGTCGGCTGGTAAGTGAAACCCCTGCATCAACGCATCAACATTGAATTTATAAGCACGGAGCAAATCCTCTAATTGCCACATATAGAGAACGTATTCCGCAATGTTTTCCTGCCGTTTTTGCTTCGCTATTATCATACCACCTTTGCGGTGGTAAAAATAGCATATTTTTTATAGAATCATGCATTAAAGGAAACAATCCCTTCCTTTGGTTGTATTTTTTCATTTTTCTTGTTGGAAAATCTTACCTTCGCTCTGTTCTATCGGAGGTTTAGCAAGATTGAAAGTCAAATCAACTCTAATTTCTTCCCATTTTCCGTTTCTGACGAACGAAATATTCTGGTTTGGGAATATAATCGGTGGAAAGAATTCGTAATTCGGTGCGACGATTGATTTGGTTTGCCTTTTCTTGACTCGCTTTCGGGAATTTCTCAATAATCGACGGCGACAGTTCCATACCCACGACAAACAAAGAATCCATCTTGGCAATTTCCTCCGTCACCACAACTGGTTTTGACTCGCCATATCCTTTGGCAACCAATCTGTCGACATCATAGCCTTTCTGCGTCAGATAATCCACAACAGCCTGAGCACGGCGTTTCGACAAAAGCAAGTTCGCATTGTCGTCACCGACCATATCGGTATGGGCACCCAATTCTATGGTAATGTTAGGATTGTCTTCGAGCAATTTTCCCAATTGTTCCAATGCCGTTTTTGAAGACTCGTTTAAAGTCCATTTCCCAAAATCATAAAAGATATTCGGAATTTCCACGGGTTTACTCATTGTAATCAAATCGAGATTTTGAGTAAACGTGGTGTCATCGCTGATGTTGTCGGTGGAAACCTCAACCTTTTTCTTCAAGAAACCTTCGAACGAGCCAATGACAATATAATCGGTATATTGTTCAAGTTTGAAAGAATAGCTTCCGTCTTGTTTTGTCTTTGCTGTCTGCAATGAGCCGTCACTTCCAATCAATGTGACATCGCCCTCAATGATCGGCTTATTCGTCGACATATCAATCATTGTTCCCTCAACGGCAAGTTTCAGTTCTGGTAATTCAAACGAGTAAATATCCTCCAAACCTCGTGTTCCTTTTCTATTTGAAGTGAACAAACCTATTTCCTTATTTCCTTGAAATACGATGCCAAAATCATCTTGCGATGAATTTATCGGATAACGCATGTTGACAGGTTGAATTTTGCCGTCGTCGCCTTTCACTACCTTATAAATGTCCAATCCTCCCATACCTGGCAACCCGTCGGAGGAATAATACAATGTTCCGTCCAAGCGAACATATGGAAACATCTCGTCACCTGGCGTATTGATTTCAGAGCCGAGGTTTATTGGTCGTCCCCATGGACTGTTTTCCGAGCCACGTTCCACCTTCCATATATCGGAACCGCCTTTGCCACCTTTCATTCGTGAAGCGAAATACAACGTTAGCCCGTCGGCAGAAATAGCTGGCTGTCCTATCGAAATCGAGTCAGGCACAATCTCAACAAGTTGCGTGGAGTTCCATGAGCCGTTTCTATAGGTGTTCGTATAAATCTGACAGCCTTTCGTCTTTCCCGTTTCTTGAATACAACGGGTAAAGTACATGGTAAAACCGTCGGGAGATATTGAAACAGAGCCATCGTCAAAATCGCTATTGACGGTGGAGTCTGCTATTTTTTCGGGAGCCTTCCACTTCCCTTTTCTATCGTAACGGGCTTCATACACGCTTGTGTAATTCATTCCCGACACTTGGTTTATCTGAGGTTTCACACCTTCCTCCACACGCGACGAGGTAAAATACACAACGTCATACGTGTTGTCGGAATACATTGGCGAAAAGTCATTGAATTTTGTATTCAACGCTTTCACGTTCTCAACAATGTAGCGCGTAGGATGCTCCTTATATGCCACAGCCAACGAACAGGACTCTATACCTGCAGCACCTCGAGAATCTTTCGGATTGGCTTTTTTATACGCCTTGAAAATTTTTTCGGCCTCTTCATATTTCTCGTTTTTCAACAAAAAATAGCCGTACCAATAACGAGCAGTCTTGTCTTTTGTCGATTTATTTTTTTCAAGTTTTTTATACGCCACTTCGGCTTTTTTTGATTCGTTTAAATGGCGATAACACTCGGCAATGCAACTTTCGTATGAAGATTTGATATATTTAGATTGCTCATCTTCAGCCAATTGAACGTACAAATCAACTGCCTTGAAATATTCGCCATTAGAAAATGCCAATTCGGCTTTTTTTGCCATCTTCTTTTGCGAAGCACACGAGTAGCCGACAAGGACACCGAGAATCAATATAACTATACGTACAAATCTTTTCTGCATACTCGCAAAACGAAACAATCGCTTTTTTATTTTGTGCAAATATAGAAAGTGTTTTTGAATGACACAAAAAAGCAGAACGATTGGATTACCTTTGATTGAAATTTATACAAAACATACCCTTATTTTGTAAATTTACGTATTATTGCACGCATTCTTATTGACGACAATGAACGGCAGAAAACGATACTCCATCTTCAAACTCTTGGTTTGCATAGGAATAATATGCTCTTTTTGCCAATGTTCGGTCATCAAAAGATTGTCAAACAGTCAACAATTGCTTGTAAAACATAAAATCTCGGTTGACGAAAAAAAAGTTGACAAAGACGAGATGCTGAATTACGTAAAACCCAAGCCAAACCGAAAATTCCTGGGATTTTACACTCGCTTATATTTTTATTACGCCTTTGAAAACTCCGAAGGAAAATTTGGCTCGTGGATGCGCGACATTGTTGGTGAACAGCCAGCGCTCTATGATGAGTTGTCTATCAAAAAAAACGAGGAACAACTTCGGTTGTTTATGAACGAACAAGGATATTACAACGCCCAAGTGTCATCGCACGTGAAATTTCGAGGACGACACGACAAAAAAGTTACAGCATATTACGACATTGTTTCGGGCGATTTGTTCACGATAAACGCCGTTTCGTACCAAATTCAGGATTCTTCCATAGCAAAAATACTTGACAGAACGCAAAATTCTGCAAAAGTTAAAACAGGAAAACCCTTTGCCATAGGGCTTCTTCAAGAGGAACAAGAACGAATTGTCACCATTTGCAACAACTTTGGCTATTACGCCTTTGGCAAGGACAACGTGGCATTTGCCGCTGACACCACCCACGGCCCCGACAGCGTATCACTTGTCATTATGGTGAAAAAGACCAACGAAAATTCACTCAAAAGACATAGGGTAAATCAAGTAAAAATTGACCAAAACTACAAGCCAAAGGCGAATCAGCCACCACGAAGACGTGATGAACCCCAGGAATCAAGTCCCGAAATTCAGAAAGCCACTTTCGTAAAGGACGAAACGCTTCGTCAGGCAAATTTCATTGACACTGGGCGACTGTACAGCAAATTCCGTGTGGAACGAACACAAAGAATTATGAGCAGTTATCCTCTTTTCTCGTTTGTCAATGTTGAATTTACAGAATCCCAAAAGCAAACCGACAAGGATACGGTAAATCTCGACTGCGCCATAAACATCACTCCCACACAGCGGCAATCCATCAACATTGACGTGGAAGGAACGAACACCAGTGGTGATTGGGGCGCCGAACTCAACACGTCGTACATCAACAGAAACTTGTTTCACGGTGCGGAATATTTCAATCTTAAGCTGAAATTGGCGGGGGAATACAACAATGTCCTGAAAACCGAAAATGAAAACATAAAATGGTTCAACTCATTGGAATATGGCGTTTCGGCAGACTTTACTACTCCAAAATTCTTGTTGCCTTTCGTTCGTGAAAAATACAACAAACGATTCCGTGCGAAAACCAACTGTCACGTAGAATACAATTATCTTCAAACTCCCGATTACACACGTCCGACCACCGAACTCAACTTTGGTTACATCTGGTACGGAAAACGATTTTTCACCTACAACCTCAATCCTATCGACTTCAGTTATATCCGCTACTACGACATTTCTGAACGATTCAACAATTTCATCAATAGCAAAAATTATTACAAATATAGTTTCGAAGACTATATGTTGTATTGCAATAATTTTTCGGTAACATACTATAACAAAAGGAAATACGAGACTCGCAACTACCAATATCTGAGATTGTCGGCGGAAACAAGCGGAAACCTGATGTATCTCTATTGCAAAGCAACCGACAAGGAACGCAACGAGAATGGGAAATATGAAACGTTTAACCTGCCGTTTGCCCAATACATTAAAGGCGAAGCGGATTTCCGATACTACAACGTGTTGTCAACCAAGACAATGCTCGTGTATCGTGTGTTTGGCGGAATCTCCATACCCTATCTCAACTCCGACGGACTTGGTATTCCGAGTTTGAAGAAATTCTATGCCGGCGGGGCAAACAGTATGCGTGCGTGGGAAAGCCGTTCGTTGGGACTTGGCTCAAATATCGACACGACCAACTCGTTCAAATACTATCTTGGTGATATTAAACTGGAATTCAACATTGAAAGTCGTTTTCACCTGATTGGATTTGTTGACGGTGCCGTGTTCGTCGATGTAGGAAATATATGGTCCTTTGGTGATGACGAGTTGAACGGTGCGGAATTTCACCTCAACAATTTTTACAAGGATTTGGCAGTGGGAACAGGATTCGGTCTTCGCTTCGATTTCTCATTCTTGATTCTTCGGTGCGATTTGGGAACAAAAGTCCGTGAGGCTTTCCCTATCGAAAATACCAATTCTCACATCATCTGGGGTAACAGAAAACTTACCACCGACGATTTCAATCTAAGTATCGGTATAGGGTATCCCTTCTAATTGTAATGAAAAATCTATTGATTTTCTTTCTTGAATATTTCACGAAACGTAGAATCTATTCGTGAACAAGGAATTACGGCACAATCTGATTTACTTGGAATATCGCAACGAGGGACGAATATCTTTTGTATTCCCAATTTTGCAGATTCTTTCACGCGTTTTTCCAATTGCGAAACGGTGCGTATTTCTCCCGTCAAGCCAACCTCACCAGCAAAACAATAGCTACTTGGAATATAAAAATCAAATAACGAAGACAAAATTGCCGCTACCACAGCCAAGTCTATAGCAGGGTCTTGCACTCGTATGCCTCCTGCAATATTGATGAACACGTCCTTTGTATAAATCTTTACACCCAGACGTTTTTCTATCACAGCCAAAAGCATATTCAACCGTTTGCTGTCGAAACCATTCACCGTTCGTTGTGGCGTACCGTATGCCGCAGTACTCACCAACGCCTGAACTTCTATCATCAATGGACGAATGCCTTCCATGACGGAAGCAATGGCTACACCACTCAATTTTTCAGGATTTCCGCTCAGCATTATTTCCGAAGGGTTGGAAACCTCACGTAATCCACTCTGTATCATCTCAAAAATGCCAATTTCCGCAGTCGAACCAAAACGATTTTTATTGCTTCGCAAAATACGATACACATTTTGCATATCGCCTTCAAATTGCAAAACAACATCGACCATATGTTCCAATATCTTTGGTCCCGCAATACTTCCCTCCTTATTGATATGACCAATTAAGATCATAGGTATGTGGGATTGCTTTGCCAGTTCTATCAACAAATTTGACGTTTCCCGAATTTGCGACACACTTCCAGGGGAAGCGTCAATATCGGGATGTTTCAATGTTTGTACCGAATCAATAATGACCAATTCAGGTTGAAAGTTTTTTATTTCCTGGATAATGGCGGCAACATTCGTTTCGCTATAAATATAGCAAGTATTTGTCGGCATTTGTAACCGTTGAGCACGCAAATAGATTTGTTGCGGACTTTCCTCACCAGAAACGTAGAGCACTTTCTTTTGCAAACGCACGGCAACTTGCAATAAAAGCGTTGATTTGCCTATACCTGGCTCACCGCCCAACAAAATAACCGAGCCGGGTACGATTCCACCTCCAACAACCTGGTCTAATTCATGTATTCCTGTTTTTATCCGTGTTACGTTGTCTGTTTTTATTTCCGACAACATCATTGGTTTTGTTGCCGAAGAAACCACCGTAGACGTAGATTTTCCTACCGAAGAATCTATCACTTCTTCCTGAAACGAGTTCCATGCACCACACGAAACACATTTCCCCATCCATTTCGGAGATTGTGTTCCACAATTCTGACAAACAAAAACGACCTTAGATTTTGCCACGGCTAATTTTTTGTAAATTCTCTACGCAAGAAAGCCCCCTGCGTCTCGCCGTTAAGCCATTCTACTCGATTTATTACCAATTTTTTACTATTGCATTTCTCAACACGCCAAATGCCATTTGCCGACATATCGCCCATACCTTTGAAACGAAGATATGGCGTTAGAAGTGAACGGGTAAAAACCTCATACTCGCCATTTGCCTCGCCCTCACTTGCTAGCTGGGCATCATGGTGAATAGTGATATTTCCACCTGAATAAAAAGTCCAAGTAGGATCTTCTGGCCAACCACAATCACCGACAGTTTCAACTTTCCACGTGCCAACCAACTTTGACTCAGTACGTTTTGCACAACTCGTACACAACAACAGAAGAGCCGATATAGAAATAATGACGTATTTTTTCATAACATAAATTTTTTCAAAGATACATTATTTATGAGAAACTGTATATTCATACGTTATTTTTGCATAACGAATTGATTTAGAATCTGGAGGGAACGTTGTTTTCATTGCCGCCTCTTTTGCCGCATCAATGCACATCTGTTCCAGATATCCATTTGTAAATGATTGAATTGCAACAACTTTTCCCGAAGCATCAACTTTTACGGTCAACGTAATGGGATTATTGCAGTTCGTTGTACTATTCGGTTTTGCCAAATGTACAGCATCGCCGTTGCCAAGAGGATTTCCAGGATTACCTTTGGTATTGCCCGAATTTCCGCTTCCATTCGGATTTCCCGCCTTGCCTGATTCCGCACCGGTTTCGGAATTTCCGCCATTGCCTTCACCACCATTGCCACCACCTTGATTCATTTTTCCAGCCAAAGCGTCCATACGTTTTTTAAATTCTTCCTCCTGACGAATGCGTTCTTTTTCTTCAGGTGTCAGTTCCGGCGTCGCTTCATCTACTTTTGTAGGATTGGTTTTTACAGGGATTGAAGGAACATCGTTTTGCGTAACTACCGACGGCTCATTATTTTGTACCGTAGCCGTTTGTGTCGGTTCGGCAACAGTCGTTTCAGTAGCCCCGTCACTATCGCCCATTACGAGTTCCCCAAAATCAACAACAATACCGTCTGGTTCGGGATACTCAACCGTAGGAGCCGAAAAACTAAACAACAATAATATGGCAAGAACAATTCCATGAATTGCAAGTGTTCCTATGATTCCATATTTTTTACTGTTGTCTAATTTCATATCACGGTTGTGTCGCTAACGTAAATTTCCAACGATTTCTGTTTGCAATCTCCATCACCCCTACCGTTGCTCCAGTAGGAGCATCTTTATCGGCACGCAATACGATTGCCGGTTCTTCCTGACCTGCAAGTTCTTGTTTTAAACGTGCCTCCAAATTGGCGAAATCCACAGGTTCCTTATTCACCGCATATTGCATATCTTTCGTTATTGAAACCGACACATGCGGTATCAGTTTTACTTGTGAGGAACTTTGTGGCAACGTCACTTGCAAACCATTCGGAGCAATTTGCGTAGATGTTACCATAAAAAATATAAGCAACAAGAACACTATGTCGGTCATTGACGACATATTGAAACTTGTACTTATCTTATTTCGTGCTTGTATTGCCATTATTTTACAGGTCCGTTAAGCAAATCCATAAATTCTGTTGTACGCAATTGCAATTTGTTGACAATCTTACCAATTTGAGCCGATAAGATATTGTATCCGAGCATTGCAACCACACCGACAATAAGTCCGGCAACCGTAGTCACCATAGCCGTATAAATACCGTTTGACAACATTGCGATGCTGAAGTTTCCACCAGCATTTGCCATATCGTAAAAAGCGGTAATCATACCCAAAACAGTTCCCAAGAAACCAATCATTGGGCCTACGCTCGAAATTGTCGCCAACAAAGGCAAGCCTTTTTCCATATCGGCAACTTCAAGATTACCAACATTTTCAATTGCCTCGCGAATATCTCTATTTTCGTGACCAATGAACGACACACCTTTGTCAATCATTCGTGCAATGGGAGAATCGGTTGCTTGGCAACGCACGTGAGCCTCTTCGAACTTTTCCTGTGAAACATAATTTTTCACTTCGTTCATGAAATTCACGTCTTCTTTTGCCGCCTTGGTTATTGCTATTGCACGTTCTACTATAATATATACGGCAATGACAGACAGAATGGCAAGAATCACCATAATCCACCCGCCTTTCACAGCCATATTCCAAAACGTCAATTCTTCGGCAGCATCTGCCATAGCAGTCGCCGTTTGTCCTACCGTATCGGCAGCAACAGGGGCTTGTGTAATAGCCACATCAGCCAAAAACTGTACAATTGATGCTAAAATCATAATTATAAACCTAAATAAATACAAAATGCACCAGCCAAATAACCTACAAGAGCCAACCAGCTAATGTGCTTCAAATACCAGATAAAATCGATTTTTTCCAGTCCCATAGCGGCAACACCTGCAGCAGAACCGATAATCAAGATAGAACCTCCAGTTCCTGCACAGTATGCAAGCATGTGCCAGAATGTTCCGTCAACTGCAAAGTCAACAACCGATGGGTCAACCATATACATTTTCATTGAAGCAGCAACAAGAGGAACATTGTCGATGATTGACGACAAAACTCCGATAACCGTATCAATTACATAAATATTACCACCTGTCACGTCACGCAACCATACCGAAAGCTGCCCCAACTGACCTGCGGCACCAAGAGCACCAACGGCAGTCAAAATACCTAAGAAGAAGAAAATTGTAGGTGTTTCAACATGTTTCAAAATGTGAACAACCGTCAATCGTTTTTTGATTTCCCATGATTTTTTCTTGTGCATAAGTTCCGTTACCATCCACATCACGCCCAAACCAAGCAACATTCCCATATATGGAGGCAAGTGAGTGATTGTTTTAAATACAGGTACGAACAACAACAAACCAACGCCCAAAATCAACAATGCCATTTGTTCACCCGGAGTGGTGATTGATTCTGCTTCTTCGCTTTCTTCGGGACGTTCAATTTCGCCCTTCAATGTGAATGAAAGAATAACCAAAGGAACTATCATAGAAACCAAACTTGGAAGAATGATACCCGTAATGATTTTTGCAGCGGTGATTTGTCCACCAATCCACAACATAATTGTAGTAACGTCACCGATTGGAGACCATGCGCCACCTGCATTAGCAGCAATCACAACGATACTTGCGTATGTCCAGCGAGTATGTTGGTCTTTTATCAGTTTACGAAGTAACGAAAGGATTACGATTGTTGTCGTAAGATTGTCGAGCACAGCCGACATGAAAAATGTCAAGAAACTGAGAATCCACAATAATTTCACCTTACTTGTGGCCGTGATTCTATCGGTAATGATTTTGAAACCATTATGACGGTCAACGATTTCGACAATCGTCATTGCGGCAAACAGGAAGAACAGCGTCTGTGCCGTTTCCGCCAAGTTCTCGTTAAGAGCTTCACCTACCGAATGTGGATCGTTGCCACCGAAAAGAATGAAAACTGCCCACGTTAAAACGCCAATCAGCAAAGCAGAAGCTGCCTTGTCAATTTTCAATGGATGTTCCAGGGCTATACATAAATACCCTAAAACAAAAATCACAACCATAATTGTTGAGTACATACTATATTGATTTAAATGTTAAACACTACGCACGCAAAAATACGTTTTTTACCTTGAAATAAAGAATTTCGACCAACTTTTTTCAATTCTATACAAATAATTATTGGGTATTTTTCTGAAATGAAAAACTATATGGAAACGAAATCATTCGTAACACAAGAATTGCCATAATCGCCCATGATGCCGACGGGATAAATTGCCCAGATAAAAGTGAAAATAACACATACACGACAACCATAACCACCGAAAATGGTATGTACCATTTTGTCACTTTTCTCCACGTAGGAACAAGAAAGACAAAGGCAAAAACCAAATGTAACGGCGTTAGCCACAAAGCATTACAATTAGGGAATACTAAGGAATGAACACTCGCAAATGAGGTAATCCAGATGAAACAGCCCAAGAATCCCAACAAAAAGAAAATCAGGCTGTCGCACACAATGCACCGAATTTTCTTGATAATTTCATACACCGTTATTGCCAAAACCAGCACGAACATGAGCCAGAGTATCAATACGGAATTGTTCCACCACGGCAACGTGTGCGTCACATTCCCATCCAACACTACTTGCGTTGTGGTTGTCATATGTTTGTCGGCAATTCGCCCTCGTTCCAAACTTTTACCTAAATATTCAGGAATAAACATCGTTTGCCGAACCGACATCTGCCTATCGGTAGGCACTCCCAATCCTATATGCAATCCGAAGCTCACCCACGACTTGTCGCCCACATAACGAAGAAGCACTTGTCGCCACGTCTGCAATTCCACCGTATCACACCACGAAACCTTGTCGCAGTTGATTTCAAGTATATCGCGTATGCGAGTGGCACAATTGTCATCAAAGAAATTATATAAATAACTCTTATTCTGCGGTTTAAGATTCCACAACAAATATTTACAAATTGATTCTTTATCTTTTTGAGTCAGATTCAGCGAATACTCCACAATTTCTCGTTGCTCGTATTCATACAGAGTTTTGGTAAAATGATATGGTCGGGCGTCAAGCAGATAATACATTTCGCCCGTAAGAAAATTCCATGCAAAAGACGGAATATCATTGATTTCAAAAACGCCATAGTCAAACACGGCGTCAACGTCTTTTGCCGTATCGCACACACGAATTGCCGCATGACCAAATTGTGAATAAATCGGCTCGCCAGGGGCGCAAATCAGCACCGAAACACGTGCCGATTCCGAAGGTGTATATTCTGCAAAAGCACCATTGAACGACAAAAGCACAAAAAGAAAACAAACAATCCGTTTCATCATTTTTCCGTTAGACAAAAATAACTATTTGAACGTTGATCATTGATATTTTCTTTGAAGAAAATCAGAAAGTTTTTCACATTTCATCCATATTGGGTGGTAGCAAATCAGGTCGCAGTTTTTGTGTTCGTTCCAGCGATTGTTCAAATTGCCATTTCTCAATTTCTTTGGTATTTCCCGACAAAAGAATCTCGGGAACTTTCCAGCCGTTGTAAACCTCTGGTCTTGTGTAGATTGGAGCGGCAAGCAGATTGTCCTGAAACGAGTCGTCCAAAGCCGAGGCCAAGTCACCCATAGCCCCCGGTAAAATACGCACAACGCTGTCGGTTACTACGGCTGCCGCCAGTTCGCCGCCCGTAATCACAAAATCGCCTATGGATATTTCTTTCGTAATCAAATGGTCGCGTACCCGCTGGTCAATTCCTTTGTAATGACCACACAATATAATAATGTTGTTCAGCAACGAAAGTGAATTTGCCGTTTTCTGCGTAAACTGTTCGCCGTCGGGACTCATATAGATGATTTCGTCGTAATGGCGTTCCGATTGCAGTTTCGCAATACATTTATGTATAGGTTCAATTTGCAGAACCATACCTGCCCCGCCACCAAACTGATAGTCGTCAACGTGGTGATGTTTCTGGTCGGAAGAGTAGTCGTGAAGGTCGTGGACGACGATCTCAACAATGCCTTTTTCTTTCGCTCGTTTAAGGATAGAAGTCTCCAATGGACTCTCTATAACTTGGGGTACGGCAGAAATAATATCGATTCGCATTTGATTTTTTTTCAAAATTACTTTTTTTCTCGTGCAAAAATATGTATTTTCGCTATAAATTGTATTTCTTGGGATTATTGGTAAGATATGAACAAGTGAAAAAAGAAACTGTAGGTCATTGGTATTATGGCATTTGAAGAGGAAAACGATATTGAAAACTTGAATGTAGAGGACGTTCAAAGTCAATTACAGCAGGAGGAAACGACAGAATCGAATTATAAAAATTGTTCTGTTGCGGAACTGATTTCTGCAATGGAAGGTTTTTGTTCCAAGGATTTGGTTGAAACACACCGCAAGGAAATTGAGGAAATTCGTACGGAGTTCTTCAAAAAACAGAAAATTGAATTTGACGAGGCTCGTGCGGCATACATTAAGGAACACGGAAGTCCTGAGGGGTTTACGTATGCTTCGCCCATTGACGCATTTAAGGATGTGTATGGCCGAATCAAAAGTCTGCGTGCCGTGATTGCCGAACAACGTCAGAAGGACTATGCAAAGAATCTGCAAACAAAGTTGCAAATCATCGACAAGATAGAGAAACTCACGCAGAGCGAGGAGTCTATGAATAAGACGTTTGCCGAATTTAAGACACTGCAGGAAGAATGGAAAAATTCGGGTGATGTTTCATTTGAGGAAGAAAAAACTATCTGGGAAAAATATCATCTGCAAGTCGGAAAATTCTATGATTATGTCAAGATTGACCGGGAATTACGTGATTTAGACCAGAAAAAGAATTATGAAGCAAAAGTTGCCTTGTGCGAACGTGCCGAAAAATTGGTCTCGGCTCCACAAATCGTAAAAGCATTTGCCGATTTGCAAGTGCTTCACAAGGAATGGCGCGAAATTGGACCTGTCAAGGAAGAATTTAAGGAACCATTGTGGGAACGATTCAAAAACGCGACGACAAAAATCAATATCGCGCATCAAAACCATTTCTTGCAGTTAAAAGAACTGGAAAAACAAAATCTGGAGAAAAAAACGGCTTTGTGTGAACGGATGGATGCGATAAACAGTAATCTCGAACTGTCGCAAAAACAATGGACTGCCGTTACCAATACGGTTTTGGACATTCAAAAGGAATGGAAGACGATAGGTTATGCTCCACAAAAGCAGAACAATCTGATTTATGAGCGTTTTTCAAAAGCGTGCGATATTTTCTTTGGTGCCCGTAAGGCGTTTTTAGACCAAATGAAAGAATTTGAATCGGACAACAAGAAACAAAAAATCGCTTTGTGCGAAAAGGCCGAGGCGATGAAAGACCGTACCAATTGGAAAGAAGCCACGCTCGATTTTATTAATTTGCAGAAAGATTGGAAAAAGATAGGTGCCACAAGTTATAAGGATGGTCAAAAACTATGGACACGTTTCTCTACCGCATGCAATGCGTTTTTCGAGGCAAAAAATGCTTTCGAGGCAAAGCAAAGTCAGGTATTGGTGGACAATATTCCTACAAAAGAAGCGTTGATAACAAAGTTGTCGGAAATAGAAACCGAAGCCAAAGAAGATGCATTGAAAACAATTGCGACAATTCAGGAAGAATGGGCAAAAATACCCGTTCCGTCAAATGCAAAAGCCGATTTGCAGAATCGTTTCTCCGAAGCGTTGTCTGCCGTGTTGGCGAAGTTGAATGTGGAAAAAGGAGCGGCACAGGATATGGCATTTCGTATAAAAATGTCGGCTTTGTTGCTTGAGAAATCAGGCGAGGACAAGGTTATTCAAGAGGCAAAACGAATCAAGAATCGTTTGTCGGCAGTACAAAACGAGATGAAATCGTTGGAAAACAACATCGGATTTTTCAGCAAATCGTCGGATGCCTCAAAATTGATTGCCTCGGTGGAAAAAAATATTGAAAAAGGGAAGAAGGAAATTGCTCAGTTGGAGCAAAAACTAAAAGTGATAAACACAATTTTACGAGAAGGTAAATGATTAAGAAACTGACATATTGTTTGTTGACATTTTTGCTTTTTGTTGCGTGCGACAGAAGCAAAGACACATCTTCGCTGTATAATGAAGATAATTACAAGGACGTTGTTCTTGGCGAAGACCTCATTCGCATTGGAATGCCTGATAAGTTGGATTATTTAATTAATAATCTGGTGATTTCCGACGAAATGATTGGTTTGCTCGCAACCGAAGATAAGACATTGTTTGACAAGAGTTTGTTGAATGCTGCCGAGAATGTGAAATTTTATACGACTACTAAGAATAAGGCAGTGAATATGGGTGTGTATGGTGCGGAATTGAATTATCTGATTCATTTCGGTCAATCACAATATTCAATGAAATATATGGTTGCCTCAAAACAGTTGGCCGACCAAATTGGCGTGGCAATGGCATTTGACCAACAAGCAGTGGAGGAATATCAGACAAATGCTGAAAATCGCGATTCGCTTATCAGCATTATTTTTGGCGTGTATGACAATGCTCGCCGAATGTTGAAAAACGAGGAGCAGTTTATGTTGTCGTCGTTGGTGATTGTGGGTAGCTGGATTGAAAATATGTACCTTACGACAGAAATGTTCAGCCGTACAAAATCAACAGCTCTCAAATCGAAATTGGTCACCAATATTTTGGAACAAAAGGTTTATATGGAAAAAATCTTGGAAGCCATAAAACTTCTTGACGAGGGAGACAATGTGTTTGTGACAGAAATCATAAAAGATTTGCAGACCATTGATTCCATCTATGTGGATTTTGGCGACAGACTTTTGTCAGAGGAAGATGTGAAGACGCTTAATGCGGCAATTTCCCAGATTCGTAATAATGTCATAACCGTTAATTAGCGAGAATTATCGGATATACTTTTGTTTTCGTTTTATGAAACGATGGGTATTGTTCATATTGCTATTCTTTTCTTGTTCTTTTTTTCCATTTGCAATGCCCGAAGGGAAAGATCCCAAAATGATTACTGTTACTTGTAACGGATACAATCAAGAAGATTTATTTTACACCATTTGTCGTTATATGGTGGATAGTTTACATGCCGAGGTTCGTTTCAAAGATTACGACATATTATTATCGTATATTGAAACTCGCCCTCAAAATTGTGTAGGCGTTGTTTACACCGTTAAGTTTGCGATTGAAGATAACCAATATAGTTTTTCAACGTACTATGCAATTGCACCTCGTGACAATAAGCCAGAGTGTTTGAGCGACATAGAAAATGAGATGAAACGAATCAACCACAAGGTGAAAAACATACTGAAAGTAGAAAAATAAAACGGGGAACTTTTACATTTTCACTGCCCGCAACATTTCCCGCTTTCCTGGCGGACCATCGGTGCGTTCCACCGAATAGCCGACAGATTGCAAAGTACGACGAACATCGCCTTTGGCACAATAGGTTGTTAAAATGCCATTATTATTTGTGTGTTCAAATAAATACGCAAATATCTCCCTTGACCACATTGATTCCTGTTTATTCGGCGCAAAAGCATCAAAATAAATCACATCAACCATGGGAATCTCGGGCAACAGAGTCAAATCGGCATGAATTTTCTGCAATGAAAGCCAAGGTGATATTTCCACCAAACTATCCCACTCTGCCGTATGCAGTTTTTCAAACAAAATGACAGCTCTCTCCCCGATTAAGCTCGCATAATTCAATTGAGAATATTCGTCAACGCCAAGAGGATATTTTTCAATGGAAACATAGGTAGTCTTTTGCTGTGATTTTTCGGCTTCCAACGTCGTCAGTAAGGCGTTCAAACCTGTTCCAAAACCGACCTCAAATACCGTCGGATGCGGAACTTGTGAAAACTGATATGCTTTTGAAATGTATATATGTCGCGCTTCCTGAATGGCTCCGTTCGTTGAATGATAATGTTCGTCCATTTCGGGAATATAAATGGTATGGGAACCATCAAGCGTTTGTTGTAAAATGTGCGTCATTCGTTTTCTTCCTCGGTTTGCTCCTCTATTTCGCTCTCCGTTGTTTCCGTTTCAGCTTTTACATAATTAATAATGATAAGTGGCGAACGACGTTTGAGTGCGTCAGTATGAACAGACAAAACATCTTCATCTAAAATGATTTCCTTTATCTTTTTTGCAGCATAAAACGGCTGCAAATGCTCTATTGGCGTATAACCAATGTTGATTCTCGATAATTTTTCACAATGTTCCATTCCTTCGATTGATGAAATCTGCGTGTGAGAGCAATCAAAATCCGTCAATGAAATACAACCAGCCAATGGCGAAACGTCAGTAATCAACGTGTGAGAAATGTTCAACCGTTTCAGTTTATCCATAACCGACAACACCGAAATATCGGCAACATTGGTGTAGGAAAGATCCAACTTCTCAAGATTGACACTTGGTTCAAGTTCTGCAACCGAAGATACCTGCGTATGCGACGCATTCAATTCCTTCATATTGACCTTGTTTTTCAAAAAGGCGACATTTTTTGCGGAACTATGCGAGATGTCAACTTTTTTCAGTCGTGTAGCACGAATCAGCATATCAAAATTGCCGATGGAATCACAGCCTACGGCATAAAACTCCTGCAAACGCGACGTGCTGCTGTACAAAAATCCCAACGATTTCAGTCTGTCACATTCCGAGACGTTTACTTTAGTAAATGTGGCAATGTCGGAAAACACGTCCATCGTGGCGTCGGTTGCCTGAGGGTTGTATGAAACATCCAACATTGTGAGTTGATTGAGAGCCGCCAAGGTGTCATAATTCTTAAATGTATGCGAACGGCCCGATATGTTCAATTTCTTGATTTGTTTCATCTTCGACAAAAAGCCCAACGAAGCCAACGGTGATTTTTCAAACGACACACTTTCCAAGTTTTGCAATTCACTCAATGACTCATAGTCAATTACATCGGTCGATATTACTAAAAGTTCTTTGAGCGAGGCGACCTCAGCCAGCGGAGCAAGCGAAATCGGCTCCTGCGTATGACATTTTTTCAATTGAAGAGACTCCAATTCCTTCAGTTTTTTCACTGATGACAAGTCGGTTATTTCTTGCGTGTTTTCAACAACTAACTTCTTAATCCACTTAAATTTAGAGCATACCGCATCAAAATCCGACTGCGAAATATCGGTTCCAAACTGTACAAGACGATTTTCTATCTCGGGTATTTTCTGGATTTCGTTCAGCACCGAAGCTGATGCGTCATAAATTCGCACACTCACCGTAGAAAGCGAATATCCATTGTATTGTGCGGAACACACGAAAACCGAACAGATTAGAACAATTACACTGAAAAATTTTCTCATCGAAAAAGTTTTTTCAAAGATAATTAGTTTTAGGTAATAACAAAAAAATGATTTTGTATTTGCATAAAAAGAAAAGAATTGTACATTTACACGATGTAAAATTTATTAATCACGCACGGGCTTTGTTTCGTGCATAAAACGTAAAATCTATGGCAGAAAAAAAAGAACACAAAATCATTACGAGTGATGCTGCGAAAACAGCAAGTAGCAAAGGCGTAGCGGCACAACAAATTGCCCAGTCAACAGTTGGTCTTCGTATTGGATCGGTAGTACTCTGGATTGTAGCTCTTGTAGCTGAATTTCTTGCAATCAAGGCAAGTTTCATCCCTGCTCCTGCAGAAGACGAAGAAGCAACATTGTTTATGGGAATGGCTCCATTCACTGCTCTCATCGTTTTCTTGGTAATTGACCTTATTTGCGTCATTGCAGGTTCATTGTTGTGGAAGAAAGCAAACCACATTCACCCAGCTTCCGAAAAGAATGCCCTCACATTCTGGCTGTGGAACAACTTGGGCGTGATTATGGCTGCTGTCGCATTCATTCCTTTCATTATTTTGTTGCTTACTAACAAAAACGCTGACCAAAAGACAAAAACAGTCGGAACTATCGTTGCCGTTGTTGCAATGTTGATTGCCGGATTTAGCAGTTATGACTATAATCCATACTCAGCAGAAGAACAACAAGAAATTTTGAAAATGGAAGAAGCTACCTCAACAGTTTTCTGGACAGAAGGTGGAAAAGTATTCCATATTTATGAAGATTGTCAACATTTGAATCAATCAGAGGAATTGCATCAAACAACAACACAAGAAGCTGAACAAGCTGGTAAAGAACGTTTGTGCAAGACTTGCTTAAAACGTCACGAAAAAGAAGTTGCCGAAACTCCTGCTGAAGTTTCAGAAGAAGGTCAATCTGCACTTGAAGAAGCTTCAGAAACCGTAAAAAATGCAGTTGAATCAACTGCCGAAGAGGTAAAAGACGAAGTTGAAGAAGCTGTTGAGGAATAATCCTACTTTGTAAAACAAAAAAATCCTTCTTCGCATTGCGAGGAAGGATTTTTTATTTTGTATCTTCTGTATCAACTGATTTTCGGAAACTATTAATGAACGACGGAGTGAGCAATGTTTTTGAGAAACCTCCGTCATTATATATTGTCTGCATAGTTACCCGTTTGGTGTAATCGGAAAACATCATCACGCACACGTCGGCAAGGTCGTCGGCAGTTGCATTTCCCAACGGCGCAAGTTGGTTTGAGTATGAGAAAAAGTAGGATTCTTCGTTCCAATGACTCCCTGCTTTTGTCGGTACTGGCGACTGTGAAATTGCATTGACACGGATTTGTTTCTGTTCTCCGAGAATACGACCAAAGTTCCGAACGATGGATTCCAAGAGAGCTTTTGCATCCGACATATCATTGTACCCTGCCATACTTCGTTCCGATGCTATATACGTAATAGTCAACACCGAAGCACCCATTTCCAAAGCATTGAGACGATGAGCGGTCTGAAGCAGTTTATGGAACGACAGTGCCGAAATATCCAATGTTTTTTGATAATACGAATAACAAAGATTTTCGTATGATTTTCGACGGCGCAAGTTTAAAGACTGAGCGACAGAATGTAGTATGAAATTTATTTGACCGCCCAATATTTTTTGCGATTCGAGCAACAAGTGTTCCAAATCGGCTTCATTCGTCGCATCACAAGGAATAAACGGCATATTGACGGATGCAGCCAATTTTTCGGAGGAACCGAGTTTCGCGGCAGCTCTTGTGTTTGTAATGACAATGTTTGCACCTTCGTCAACACAGTGTTTGGCAACCGCCCACGCAAGAGATTTCTCGTTAAAAACTCCGAAAATGATACCTTTTTTGCCTGATAAAATATGTTTTGACTCAGTCGTATCCATTCTTGATTAAAAATCGTGCAAAGATAAATATTATATTTCACAAATTCCCAAGTACGTCTTTGAGTGCCTCCCACGTCTTTGCCACCGAAGCGATTTCAACCACTTCGTTTGGTGAATGCGGACCTCTAATGTTGGGACCAAAAGAAACGGCTTCCATTTGCGGCATTTTATCGACAAATATGCCACATTCCAATCCTGCATGAACAACCACGACATTCGTTTCTTGTTCAAACACTTTTTCGCACGATTTTTTCACCGTCTGCAACAGTTTTGATTCCCATACGGGTTTCCAACCTGGGTATTCGCCTGTAAATGACGATTTTGCACCATATAATTCAAATATCGCTTTTTGAGCATTCGCCAACTGATGCTTGCTATCGCTATCGACGCTTCGCAACAAGCATCCGACGGTAAGTACATTATCTTTTGTCGTGACAAACGAAAGGTTTGTTGACGTATGCAACACCTTACAATTATGATTTTCGTACTTCACAGGACCATTCGGACAATTGACGATTGCACGAATAATACCTGCCGTCTGTTCTTGAGAAATTGCCTTTGTCTCACCTATTGTTTCTGCTGTAATGCACGAAAAATGAGGGTCAGTTTGATAAAATTGTGACTGTTTTTCTTCGACAAATCGCTCAAACATTTTATGAAACACGTTCACAAACGAATGGTTTATGGCTATTACCGCCGTCGCCTCGCGAGGTATCGCATTTCGCATATTGCCACCATTGAACGAAATAAGACGCATATCGGTCTTCTCCATCACGGCGTATAAAAACTCGCTGAGAACTTTATTTGCATTCGCTCTGTGAAGAATGATTTCAAATCCAGAATGACCACCAGTTAAACCCGATAGCGAAATGGTATATATTGTGGAATGTTCGCTTATCTCGCTGTATTCCAGGTCAAACGTAAAATTTGCATCAAGACCGCCTGCACAGCCAATGGTGATTTCATTTTCGTTTTCGGTATCCAAATTTAAGAGTTTATTTCCCTTAATATCAGATGGTTGTAAACCAAATGCGCCAGTCATTCCCGTTTCTTCATCAATCGTAAACAGAGCCTGTAATGGTCCGTGAGCAATATCCACAGATTCAAGTACGGCAAGAATCATCGACAATCCTATGCCATTGTCGGCACCCAGCGTAGTACCATTGGCACGTACGAAATTTCCATCAACAAATGCTTCTATCGGGTCAGTGAGGAAATTGTGATTTTTATCGGTTCTTTTTTGAGGAACCATATCCATATGTGCTTGCAAAACCACGGGTTCCTTGTCTTCACAACCTTTTGTCGCAGGTTTTTCAATGAGAATATTTCCGATTGAATCACGTTTACATTTCAGATTTCTTTTTTCTGCAAAATCAATAAGATATTGAGAAATTTTTTCTTCATGTTTCGATGGACGGGGAATACTACAAACCTCGTCAAATATACGCCAAACGGCTTCGGGTTGAAGTTGTGCTATTTCTGACATACGTGCTATTTTACTTTATACGTTGATTAACTTGTTCCAAGACAGTTTCTATGGAAACGTTCTGTTTTGCAAGTAATGCGAGCAAATGGAACAACAAATCGGCAGATTTCTCAGTTAGTTTTTCTTGCGAACCATTGGTAACCTGAATAATCGTTTCCAACGCATTTTCGCCAACTTCCTGTGCAAGCTTGTTGACGCCACCTTTATTGAGTAATTTTGTCAAATCGGAATCTGACGGTAATTCTTGCAGTTCGCGAGCAATCTTTTCTTGCAAAACCGACAATGAAATTCCCTTATTGTCTTCGGCCCAACACGTGTCGGTCCCTTTGTGGCACGTCGGACCTATGGGGTGTGCCTTAACCAGAAGTGTGTCGTTATCGCAGTCAATCTTTATGTCAACAAGATTCAAAAAATTTCCCGACGTTTCGCCTTTTGTCCAGAGTGTTTGCCGTGAGCGACTATAAAAGGTCACTTTTTTTGTTGCCATCGTTTTGTCAAACGCTTCTTTGTTCATAAAGCCGAGCATAAGCACCACACGAGTGTCGGCATCCTGAACAATGGCTGGTATCAAGCCGTCGGCATATTTTGCGAAATTCAATTCCATTATCTCACAGGTATATTTTGTTGTCGTAAATAATTTTTTAACTCAGGAATGGCGATTTCCTTAAAATGGAATATGCTTGCAGCGAGAGCAGCATCCGCTTTTCCTTGGGTAAACACATCTTTGAAATGTTCCATTGTTCCTGCACCGCCAGACGCAATTACAGGAATGTCAACCATTTCGGAAACTTGACGAGTTATTTCGTTAGCAAAGCCTCCTTTGGTTCCGTCGTGATTCATCGACGTAAGCAGAATTTCACCCGCACCTCGATCATACACTTCGCGAACCCAGTCCAATGTCTTTATTTCGGTAGGTTGGTGACCTCCGTGCGTGTAAACCATCCACGTGTCACCATGCAATTTTGTGTCAATCGCAACTACAATACACTGAGAGCCAAACTCTTTGGCAAGTTCCGTTATCAAAGCAGGATTATACACGGCAGCCGAATTTATCGAAATTTTATCAGCTCCGGCAGCAAGCAACACACCCACGTCGTGCACCGATTTTATGCCACCACCCACGGTAAACGGAATATTCAAGTGCAAGGCTATTTTTTTCACCAATGCGGCAAATGTGTCTCTTCCTTCAATTGTGGCAGTAATATCAAGAAACGTCAACTCATCGGCACCTTGTTCGGCATACATCGCCCCCAATTCCACCGGGTCGCCGGCATCGCGAAGTCCCAGAAAATTGATACCTTTTACTGTTCTGCCGTCTTTTATGTCAAGACAGGGTATGATTCGTTTAGCCAACATAGTGCTTTGAATATTTTCGTTTACGTATATAGAAAAGAATTATTCCAATCAAAGAAACGATTACAATAGGACCAACCACGTTAAGCAGTTGCCACAAGAGTTTTTCTTCGACGAGTTTACTTTTATTGAGCAATCGAATTTTGATTTCGCGTGCCCGAATTGACAACAAATCAGAGTCTCCACAAAGGTAACTAACCGCATTGACAAAGAAATCAAGGTTCCCCGTGTACATTCGTTTGTCGAACGAGAAATATTTATAGAAATACAGCGGTTTGGGAACCGTGTCACCATTTGTCACTTCTATTTCATTGCGAATAATGTCGCCATCGGAAACCACGATGATCCTGTTTTGTTCCGACTCTTCCTTTCGCACAAAAGAATCAGGTATGTTCAACGAACTACCCACCAAAGGCGATTTCCGTGACTGATACAATGATTTGCATTGTCCTTCCATAAGAACGGCGGTCGGGACAAAGTATTTATTGAAAAACTCCTTGTTTGGCGTATTTTGCAAGACATTGAAACCCACCATATTGGGTGTTGCCAACACTCGAGCGTATGCCGACGAAGTCATCAAAACAGTTTTCTGCAAATTGCAATTTCCCTCAATAGTATCGATGGAACTTGCAAATTCAGACTTTACAACGTCAATATTTTTGGTAATCAAATGCGAATCGTGCGGACGGAACAATGGGAAATAATACCACGGAACAGGCGTAAAACGTGGTTGTTCACCAAATGCAGCCGTATTCATCGGGATTTTCGCACATTGATTGTCAAGCAAAATGGTGTTGTTTATACGAACGCCCCAATTAAACAGCAAGTCGGAAACATTCAAGTCCTTGGGAAATGCGTAGGTTACAGCACTTTTTTTCAAAGAATCCATACTCACCGTAATGTTATCGGACAAGAAAAACACATTTCCGTTGAACATAAGATATTGGTCTATCACAGCCTTATCCTGTTCTGTAAACGGTTTCGTTGGTTCTGCAATAATCAATGCATCGTATTTTTGGATGGAATCAAGCAATTGTTGCGTGGAAACTCTGTCAACATTGTACAAATCAAGGAGAGCAACCGTCGCGTTGTAGGAATAAAGAAGCGGAATCTCATCTTGTCCAGTCAAAAATGCAATATTTTTCCGTTCAGTTGCCGTCAGTTGTTTAATGGCCTTTATACATTGATATTCAAAGTTTTGTAACGCTTCGTTGATTTGTTCCTCGGGAGAATTCCCCATCGTGTTGCTCAACATATTGACCGTCACAAATTTCTGCGAAGTTGAGACAATCAAGCCAGGAATGATAAATCGCTGAGTGATTTTACCATTTTCGTCTTCTTCTTGAATAGTATAGGGAGCAAGACCATAATCCTTATTCAGACGAGAAATGGTATGTTTAAAATTCTTTTTGTCACCAATTGACTGAGGGTCAATGAATTTCACCATAAAATTCGATTTTCCCGCTTTTTGCTGAAATTCTTGCAACATATCGGAAACCTCACGTTCCATTTTTACGAATGACAGTGGCAAATCGCCAGTCAGATAGCACGTTACACGAATCGTATCGGTTAAATTTTCAAGACAATCTTGTGTCGCTTCGGTCAAGGTGAAACGTTTTTCCTCGGTCACGTCGAACCGTTTGTGTACAAGGCTACTCAGGAAGAGTATCAACATAAGTACACCAACTGCAATTGCGACATTTTTTACTATGGAAAGAGATGATTTCGTCATAATTATTTTCTTTTTTTCGCAATTGAAAGTGTTGTACAATAAAGGAAAAATCCTATAAAACCGAGGTAATACACAATGTCGCGAGTGTCAATCACGCCACGGCTAATGGAATTATAATGTTCGCTAATGCCTACATCTGTCAGAAAGGCAACATCGGGAACAAGTTCGGAAACGAACTCAAATCCAATATAAAAAATGAAACAGATTGCCGCCGTCAGAATAAATGCAATTATTTGATTATCAGTAAGAGAAGATAAAAACGTACCGATTGCCAAATACATTCCACCAAGCAAAAACAAACCGATATAGGCTCCGATTACTGCACCAGTATCGACGTTTCCGACGGGACTTCCGAGAGCATATACCGTCACATAATACAAGATTGTCGGCAACAAAGAGAAAAACAACAATACGATGCCAGCCAAGAATTTACCGAACACAATGGCAAAATCCGACAAAGGCATTGTGAGCAACAATTCTATCGTTCCCGATTTACTTTCTTCGCAGAAAAAACGCATTGTGATTGCCGGAATCAAAAACAAAAAAATCCACGGAGCAATGATAAACAAGCCGTCAATGCTTGCATAGCCCGAATTAAGAATGTTGAAATTTCCGTCGAAGACAAAGAGGAACAAGCCAGTTGCCAACAAAAAGACAATCACAACCAAATATCCTATTAAAGAACTGAAAAAACTTGCTAACTCTTTTCTAAATAGCGTTATCATCTCGTAAAATTTGCTGTACAAAGATAAAAATTACTTTGTTTTATAGTTAGAATAATTGGAACATATTTTATCGTACAATCACCGCAAACGATTCGCCGTCAACTTTCACAAAATATACTCCAGCTAATCGAACACTGAACTCTTCGGCACTTTGTTCTGCTTTTCGACATTCTAACGCACGACCACTATTGTCAAACAATGTGATGGATTTTTCTTCAGCATTTTTTACATAAACCCTATGACCGATAGAATAAACCTCAACATTGGACATTATGGTATTGCCTATTGCAACATCTACATTTTCAACCTCAGCAATGTTAGAAATTGCCAACGAGAATGGGCCCGATTCTGCCTTCAAAAACTGTGTTTTCGGATTTACCACCTCAGGCAATTTTACACCGACGTAATAAGAAATCACGTTGTTGATTGCCGTATCGACGGTGTACGACGTGAAGTTTGCCGAAAGCGTAGCCAAGGTGTCGACAAGGATTTTGCCGTTTTCCTTATGTTTGCACATCACGATAAACGACTCGTAGTCAATACCTTCGTACGCATTCCAGATCAAGTTCGTCTGGTTCTTGTTTTCCTCGGTGTCGGCACCGGCAACCTTTGCTATGTGCATTGTCGTGTGATATTCGCTCATTGCGGTTTCCTCGCCACAAACGTCTGTCGCGGATATTTTGTAACGCCACGGCTGAATGTTCGGATCAGCCTCCTCGTCTTCGTAAACGCTTAGTTCCGAATATGGTACAGTAGCCAATGCTTCAAATACGTCTTTTCTTTCAGATTCACGATAAATCGTGTAGAAATCAATCAAGTCGGTGTTTTCCTTCAACCAGACAACCAAGTTCTTGCCCGTCTGTTCGCTTACGGTCACGAGGGCAATCTCAGGCTGTTTCAACGGAATCGACGGAACGGTTACGTCCAATGTTGCCGTACAATTGTTCTCGTCTGTTACGACCAACGTGTAATCGCCCGCATTTACGTTCAGAAGATTCTTGGATGAACGACCATTGTTCCAATGGTAGATAAGATTGTCGTCGCCACTGATGATTACCGCACCACTCTTTTCGTTGCAGGCGGTAGAAATGACATTTGAGACAGTAACGACAGGTGCAGTTGGCTCTACCAACGTGTAACTGTCGATGATCTGGCAACCTGTCTCGGTGTTGGTTATTACGACGGAGTAGTCGCCTTTCGCAAGACTTGCGACGTTTTGCGTCGTCGCCTCGTTGCTCCATGCAAATGTAGCGCTTTCGGCACCCGTCAAGACTATCGAGATTGAGCCGTCGGCGTTCTCGCAGGTAGGATTCTTTATCGTTGCCTTCATCGTCATTTCTACTGGCTCAGTGACGGTGTAGGTTTTGTTGTAAACACAATCTTCGTTATCGGTTATTACGACGGAATAGTTGCCGGCAACTATGTTGCGGATTGTATCTTCCACCGAGGTTTCGTTTTCCCATTTCGTCGTGTATGGCTCTGCAGCGTTCGTCACCTTCAGGGCGATTTCGCCGTCACTTTCGCCAAAGCATGAAACGTTCGTGATTGTTTCCTCAACCAGGATGTTGCAAGCCAAGACAACATTTGCAGTCGCCTTTACCGAGTTCTTCTCGCCGTTCGGCAGGGTCGCCGTAACCGTGATTTCAGCCTCGCCCTCGTATTCATATACCGTTAGGAACAGCTTGTCCTCGCTCACCGTGGCTGCTACCACGTTCGGAGCGGAACTTGTCGCAGAATAGATTACGTCGCTACCTTCGGTAGTGACGAAAAGGTCGATAAGGTCGATTGGGGCAGATTCGCGCTCGGTCTTCAATGTCGGGATTTCAAGCGTGCCTGCTATCTGTACTTTCTCTTTTTCCTTAAAGTTTGCC
>JAEEGL010475949.1_pt1 | contig 42930 bp, 44 predicted proteins | sample 9134231 | NCBI WGS metagenome assembly JAEEGL01 (sample SAMN16246548, study PRJNA631951) | gut metagenome | biome: gut microbiome; feature: rumen; material: fiber-attached | host: Bos | place: Iran: Karaj | collected 2018-10 | reverse complement strand
GAATAACTACAGCGTGATAAGGTGCAATCGCAAGAGGCCATTTGATACCGTTTTCGTCATGATGTGCTTCAACGGCAGCAGCAGCGGTTCTGGAAATACCGATTCCGTAGCATCCCATAATATATGGCTTTGTCTTGCCGTCAATATCGGTATATACCGCATTCATAGGCTCTGAATACTTTGTTCCCAATTGGAAAATATTCCCGACTTCAATTCCTCTTGTGACTTTCAAAGGCTTTCCGCACTCGGGACAGAGCTCGCCTGTTTCAACAAGACGAATATCAGTAACCGTTTTGGGTAATTCAACTTCCGAACCCCAATTATACCCTACACCGTGCTTATCTTTTTGATTTATTCCTATAACAAAATTTTTCATATCAAGAACAGTTTTGTCTGCAACAAATTTTATCGGAACACCGTTATATTCTTTTAAGCCTTTAGGTCCGATAAATCCTTTTTCTGCATCAAATCCGTTAACTCTCATAATATCTTCAATTTCACATGCAACGGCAATACGGATTTCATTTCCGCCTACGGCATTCAAAAGTTTTGTTTCTTCAACATTTTTATCCGCTCTGATTAAAGCTATTACGGGATTTTTATCAACTATATAGACTAATGATTTAACAATTACTGTTGGTTCTATATGCAAGAAATCACAAAGCTCTTCAATTGAATGAGTGTTAGGAGTATCTATAATTTCAGACTTTTCCCATTTACCTTTTGTATTTGCTTCAGGTAAAACAGAGATTGCGTGGTTTGAATTTGCTGCATAACCGCAATCACAATAAAATACGTCATTTTCTCCGGCATCAGTATCAGTTATAACCATAAATTCGTGGCTGACCTTTCCGCCTATAGCACCGGAATCCGATTGAACAGCTTTTGTATCAAGTCCGCAGCGTTTAAATATGCGGGTGTATGCGTTCCACATATTTTGGTATTCTTTATCCAAACCCTCTTGAGAAGTGTCGAAAGAATAAGCATCCTTCATAATAAATTCACGCCCTCTCAAAAGTCCGAATCTCGGACGGCGTTCATCTCGGAATTTGGACTGAATTTGATAAAGATTCACAGGAAGTTGTTTGTATGATTTCAACCCGTCACGGGCAATTGCCGTAATGATTTCTTCGTGAGTAGGCCCGAGACACATTTCACGTCCGTGCCTGTCCGTTAATCTCATAAGCTCACCGCCATAAGCCCCCCAACGGCCTGATTCTTCCCAGAGTTCTTTCGGCTGAACGAAAGGCATTAAAAGCTCTTGAGCGCCTGCGTTGTCCATTTCTTCACGCACAATATTTTCAATTTTTTTCAAAACTCTCCACATAAGAGGGAGAAAGTTATAAATTCCCATTGAGAGTTTTCTTATATAACCTGCTCTCACAAGTAATTTATGTGAAATAACCTCCGCATCAGAAGGAAACTCACGCAAAGTCTGAACAAATAATTTTGACATTCTCATAATTTAAAATCCCCTTTTGATTTCAATTTTAGCATAAAAATCAAATGAGTTTTTATCATTTCAATAGTTTTATAGATGTCTGTGTTTTGTAATTTCACAAAGTAATAATATCTTTTGAAGTCTTACTTTAAACGAATGCGGTTTTTTATAATACAATGCTTCATTTTCAACAGAATCAGGTATTGTTGTAATTCCGTTTCTATACATTAAGACTTGATATTGGTCTTGAATATTTTTATTTGAAGATATAACATTAGGTTTTTTATTAAAACCATTTATATCAAATGTCAGTATTGCACAAGCGGTATCTTTATTTCTAAATATTTTTGCAGGGATTTCAGTGTTACAGAATTGATTTAATGTTTGGCATTTTAGTTCTACATCATTTAATTTCATTTCTGAAAAATAACACGGATATCCAATGTTGCTATTTTTTATAATATCCGATTTCTTTTCAATTAACCAATAAGTATAAGCAAATTTTACAATTTTTTGATTTTCGGAAATAACGGAAACTAAAAATGTAAGAAATGAAAATAATATAATTAGAAATAAAACTATGATATATAATTTTTTATTTTTCATTTATCTAAAACACAACCTTCTTCGGTTTTATTTTATCAAAATTTCAGCATTGAATCAATTAATATATAAACGTATCGTCATTGAGTTTCAGGATAAACTTGCTTCCTGCGGGGATTGAGACGTGTGAGCCTTTTGAGAAAAATGCAGTTATCGGCGATACGATAGCATTTGCACCTAAGCATATTGTTCCGTAAGCAATCGGAAAGGGTGACAAAATCAGGGTCGAATTAGAGCTTCCTAAATTAATCGTCAAATTTAACATCCTGTTAAACAATGTTCTGCCCCAATTTCCCTTTTTCCACATTGTTTTTAGATAAGTCCTTTGTCCTTTTATATCATTAAAAAATACTTTTTTATCGTTTGCTCTTACAACATAAGCATTTATGGGAATCGTTTGTCCTTTATAAATCATAGAATAAACTTTTATGGCAACAAGACCTCCGTTACAAGTTATTTGAGGCTGATGTGATTCAACTATTTCACCCTTGAATACTGTATTGGCAGGAATTGTATAATTCTTTGTACTTATTTGCGATTGTGTTTTAAAATTTACAGCAGCTCCTTTTGTTTGCCAATCCGATATCGCTGTTGTATTTTTTACGGAAAAACGGCTTCCTTTCTTTATTTTAATATTACCTCCCATATAAGAAATCGGAGGAAGATTGACTTGCGGTGCCGGTTCTGTTGATTTTATTTCCGCCTGCTTTTGAGGTTTTTGCGTCTTTGTAATATTTGGCAAATCTGGCAAATTATCATCAATATTTTCCGGTGAAGTGTCGGCATCATCCTCTATAATATAGTTAACACCCGCATCTTCCACAAGTTTTGTGTCGTTATAATTTTTCCTGATTTCATCATCTACTGTTTCATCAAGGTCAAAAGCATAGCCGGCATGCCCGCAAAGCATGGTTATTAATATCAAAATTGAGAAAATTTTACCAAATAATTTCATCCGTAACTTTCTTCTTTAGTCTATTTTATCCCTATTTTAACAAATTGTAACAATTTTGTTAAGAACTAGCAAAAAAAAAATTGTTTTTGTTTTAAGATAAATGTGTAGACAGATAATTTAGATTGGAAACTATGATGAAGATTCATACAACGCAAGATCTAAGTGTTTTAACCAGACAGCAACAATCAGCCGACAGTGTATCGCTATCAGGACTTGGATTTAAAAAGAAAACAAAAGACAAACAAAGTCAGCAGCCTAAACTTGACCCCCAACCGTTAATAAACGGTGCATTAGCAACAGCAGCTTTGGCGGGAATAGTAATTCTTGCCCGCAAAAAGACTAAAAATATAAGTATTGAACCTAAAAATGCCAGATATATAGTTAAACGATCCGCAAATAAATTGGGTGTAGGTAATATAAGTGAAAAAGCAGTTCCGGAAATAAAAAGATGGGACAGATTAAAAGAGAGTAATTTTTTAGATGCCATGTTGCATTTTGCAGAGAATGAGCCGGTCATACAAGCAGCTATGGCGGCTCTTATTTGTATAGGACTGAGACCGGCAACAATTATGCTTTTGCCGAATAAAGACAAGCAAAACGGAAAACAAAATAACATGTATGCTTCGGCCCATGCAATTTCGTCAGGTATAATGGGTATAGCTTCGACATTAATAATTGTGCAACCTTTTAAAATGGGTTCAAATTATATGATGAAGAATATGTACAAAGATTTTAGCGAAAAAACTTTAAAACGGTTAAATCCCCATCTGGATATAAAATCCATATATGATTCAAACGGAAAGCGGCATGCCGAAGAACTTTGGCTTGACAATGCTGGAAACAGATTCCTCAGAAGCAGTAAAGATGTTGAGAAAATTCCTAAACTGATGAGCTTTAATGAAATATCAGCAGAATCATTTAAACAATTCGGTGCAGACGTTGATTGGGCAGCAAATAAGGGTAAATCTTTTAATGAAGTCTTTACAAGAGACGGAAAATCTCTTTATGATGCACTTGATTGGAACAGAGTCGGAATTGTAATTGAAAGAAGCGGCAGAGGCGATGCAAATATTCTTATCAAAGATTTGGATAAGGACTTTTTTGAGCAGGTAATTAAGGATGCAGACAGAGATTCTTATTGGAAAAAGCTGGATTTGAAAACAGTTTTTGATAAAAACGGTCATACTACCGATTACAGAAGCTGGAAGTCATTAGACGGCAGCCAATGGAAACTGGATTTGGATAATGCATATTTATCATCACCTTATGACACGGCAACTTATATTCCGAGAATCAGCGGAAAAACAAGGGTGGAAGAAAATAAAGAAAGTGTTGCTGACGGTATAGTGAAGCCTATTAGAAAATTGTTCGGCAAAGAAGCAAAAGATCCCGTTTTGGAAACAAAATATACCACATATTTTAAAAACGGAAAAGACGGTAACCTGGGAACAGAGATTTCTCCTGATCTTGTAGAAATAGAAAAAAGAAATGAAGCTATAAACAAAAATACAACCTGGTTCCCCGATTTGATATCAAGACCGTTTGTAGCAGTCGGTACAATAGCATTGATACCTATTGCTTTAAAGAAAGTATTTCACCTTGAAAAAACACCAAGTAAGCCTGCTGCACAGGATGCAAGTAATCAGCCTAAAGATACTCAAGCAAAAACTGAGGTAAAATTCAAAGGCAAGAGTGAAGACTCAAATGAAGATACAAATAATAACTCCAATGTATCATTCAAAGGGAAAAAGCCGGCTGATGCAAAGCCCGGTGAATCTGCAATAAAAAAATTCTTGGACAGATTTATAGCAAAACCTTTAGCTAAAGCCTATGCAAAACCTCTGTATGAATCGGAAAAAACATATAAAGTAGCGGAAAAATTAATGAAACTCCCCGGAAAATTGACAACTCACATGTCAACTTTAGGAGCTTTAATAACGAGTAGTGTATATATTGCCAGAACTTTGAAGAAGAAAGATTTGGATAATGACAGAAGACGCACTCTTGCGTTAAATCAAGCATTTTGTTTTGTAGTTCCGACTGTAGGTGCCTACGCAATTGATTCTTTATTAAATGATTGGATTAAAAAAGAAGAATACCGATATGCAGGTTTACAGGAACAAAAGATTGCCCTGGCAAAACTTGAGAAAAAAGATGCTAAATATATTGAAGAACTGCAAAAGAATATGGGCAGAAACCTTAAAACATTCAGACCTTTATGCAGCTTAGCAGTATTCACTCTGATATACAGATATGTTGCCCCTGTACTGATTACACCATTGGCAAACAATATTGGTGAATATTTCAATACAAGAAGAAGACTTAAAGCTGAGTTTTCTTCAGAAAACGAAGCAAAAAGAGTAGTTATGAACCAATCTGATGAATCTAAGAAGGTTAATACAGCTGCATAATTTAAATATTAAGCTTATAGCCTCCGCCATAGATTGTTTCTATGTATTTTTTACCATCGGCAATTTTATCAATTTTACTTCTTAAGTGTCTTATATGAACTCTTATTGTTTCAATATCATCATCAGGTCCATATCCCCATACTTCTTTAAGCAGTTTCTGTGATGACACCATATTACCGTGGTTTTGAAACAAGGTATTAAATATATCAAATTCTATCGGTGTTAATTTTTGAACCTTGTCACTGATTTTTACGCTGTAGGTTTCCGGCATCAAGGTAATTTCTTTGTATGTAAGCAAATCTCTAACTGCGATTGATTTAGGTATTTGGTTTGTTCTTTTCAGTAAAGCTCTTACTCTTACAAGTAATTCATCAATTTCGAAAGGTTTTGTTAAATAATCATCAACTCCCAAATTAAACCCGTTTACTTTATCATTTAATTCAGACAACGCTGTGAGCATTATAATAGGAGTATCTGCTATTTCCGGACATTGTCTTATCCTTTGTGCTACAGTAAATCCATCTACTTCCGGCATCATAACATCAAGTATAATAAGTTCAGGGTATTCCTGTTTTGCTAATGCATATCCGTCTGTTCCGTTATAGCTTTGAATAACATCATAGCCGTTTAATTCCAGATTAATTTTTACAAGTTCATTTATTGCTTTATCATCATCAATAACAAGAATCTTAGTCATTAGTTAAAACCTCATCCGAGACCGTATTATCTTCCGGTTCATTTTCTGTGTAGTCTTCTGTCTGAAGCAAAAATTCATTTGGAATTTCTTTCTTTGATTGTATTCCGTAATCTTTAAGTGCATTTACTTGAGAGAACAGACTCGGCTTTGACTTACTATTTCTGGTAAAACGGTTAATTGTTGTAGTAAATTTTGCGGAAACATCATTAAATCCTTTTTGCAAATCAAGTAAATCTTTGCAAAAGTAAGAAAACGTGTCATACAAATTTGAGCCGGCTTTTATTATCATATTAACACTTTCCAGTTGTCTCTGCTGTGCGAACAGTTGGTCAACAAGCCTTATGGCCGCTAAGAGCGAGGCTGTTCCTGTGATAATTATGTTTGCTTTATATGCCATATCAATGATATCCGCATCTTCGTACAAAATGCATACTGACGATTCAATCGGCATGTACATTAAAACAAAATCAGGCTGATATAAGTCTCCTGCTTCTTGATAATTTTTGTTTGCCAGTTCTGTTATACGTTTTTTTACTTCATTCTTAAAATCATCCAAGCCGGATTCCTCTTTAATATATTTCAGGTAGCTTGTAAGTGTTACTTTTGAATCAATTATCAGATGTCTGTTATTGGGAAGATGAATGACTATATCCGGACGAACGATATGTTGTTCATCATCTTTCAAACTGGTTGATGTTGTAACATACTGTTTTGAATAATGAATACCCTCTGTCATACCGCCGAACTGTAAAATAGTATCCAATAAATCTTCACCGTAAGCTCCTTTTATATTCTGATTTTTAGTTAATGCTTCAACAAGATTTTTAGCTTCCTGTTCAATGATTTTATTATTTTTTTCAAGGTTAGTTATTTGTTCTACAATTTTTGTTGTGTTTTCAACACCCTTAAGGTTAAAATTTTCGACTTTTTGTTTAAATTCTCCTAATTCTTTTGTTAAAGGAAGAATTTTTTCTTCCAAAGTTTCTCTGTTTTGTTTTCTTAAATCTTCCTGCTCGTTTTTTATTGTTTCATTTGCAAGCTGAACAAAATCACGCTTAATAATTTCTTGCAATGATTCATAAGACTCAAACTTAGATTTCAGGGAAACATATTCTTCTTTCGTATATGTAAGTTTTTTTGAATAAATAATATAAGTTATAAAAAAAGCAAGAAGAGCGCCAGCAGAAAATGCTGCTATATAAAGTAACATTTATTATCTCCTTTGAAGTTTTGCTAATAATCTTAAAATTTCGATATAGAGCCAAACAATTGTAACCATTAACCCGAAAGCTCCATACCATTCATATTCTTTCGGAAAATTTCTCATGGCTCCTTGTTCTATAAAATCAAAATCCCAAATCAAATTAAATGCTGCAATAAATACAATTACAACACTGAATAAAATTCCCCAAGGGGTTGTTGAATATATAATCGGAACTGAGTGTCCGAAGAAATGTCCTATAATATCAATAAGGTAAATTCCCGCAATTGATAGTGTGGAAATAAAAATTACGCTTCTGAATTTGTTTGTGCAAGCAATAACACGCATTCTGTATAAAACCAACATTGAGAATAAAGCTGCAAAAGTTCCTGCAATAGCATTAGAAACTATACCCGGAAACTCCGCTTCAAACATTGCTGAAATTCCGCCTAAGAACAGTCCTTCTAATGCCGCATAAAACGGAACTAAGTATTTAATACTCGCAAACTTCGGAGATATTCTCATAAAAGAAATAATTAGCGCAAGTATAAAACCGCCGATTGCACCGCCTACTGTTAACATCTGAACCATATCCATATAACCCAGAGAAAACCTGGTCCAGGTAAATGCTGCCGCCATAAGCAATATCAGCCCCATAAAGCCTGTTGTTTGAAGAGTTCCGTTAACAGTCATAATCTGTCCGCCCGGAAAACTCATTGTTTCAATGTATTCAGTATCTTGTTCTAATTTGTTACCGTTTAATACAGGATTTGCCATAATACTTTCTCCTCCTTTTTTAAGGATATTATAACACATAAATAGTAGGGTAATCATACCAATGTAATTATTTAATCTTGTAATATTTCTTCACATAACTTAATAAGTTTCATTTCTTTTATTAGTGCTAAAACCCTTGTAAAATATAAGATGTGTATGATATGACTTGGTGTGAATTGTAAAGATTTTCAGCCAACTCCTAAAGTTTTTCAAAAATGTGCCGATAATATAAATTGTAGTACATAATTAAAGAAAGGAATTATATAATGATTCACGAAATACCATCTAAAGAAGTGTCAAGGTCATATTATCAAGACGGGGAAAAGCCTGATACCGAGAAAATGAAAGCTGCAGCTGCTGTTGGCGGAGGTAAAGGAGCTACTAAAACATACCACCCCTTTGACGATAAAAGTAAAAACGGAACTGTAACTACATATTCAAACGATAATAAGGTAACAATTTGGGATTGTGTTGATGCTGAAGGAAATGTGACAAAAGCAACAGCTGTCAAAATCGGTAATAAAACTTACTATGATTGGGAAAGCGACGGAAAAATTGATTGCGTTGATACAGAAACCGTTATTCAAAAGAAAATTGAGATTAATAAAGATAAATTGAAGAGTATTTTGGAAAAGAAACAAAATAACTCTCAAGAATCGATATCGATATCGCAGGATCCAAAAGAGAGAATTAATAAGATAAAAAATGATTTTGGATTAAGTTAGCAAAAGTGAGGTATTGCAAACTTCAGTCTGTTGCATACTTACTTATTGTATAAGGTCTTTAACCGAAATATCCTGCTTGTTATAAAAACTTCAATATAATAAGCAGGATTCTTCGTGAATTCTATCTTTCATAATGACAAAAATTTGTTTGCTTTTTAATCGGATACACACATACTATATTGCTCTTACCTTGCTCATCAAATTCTTTACGCTTGTATTAAATTCTTTGTCAATCGGGCAAGTCAAATAATTTAAACGTCTTGCTTCATTTTCTTTTGCAAGTATTTCTTTTTCAATCTTAGCAAGTTTTCTGATTGCAATGTTCATACATTAACTCCTTTACACTTCAAAATAATTAACACATTTAACCTTACATATATATAAAGTCTTTTTATTGAAAAAAATTGCCTTTTTTTATGGGTAATTTTACAAAATTTAACAATTCGAATTTTTATATGAATAAATACTTTGTGGGCGTAGTGAATCAGTGGTTATAAGTATTAAGAATACAAATTGAAACAATGCACAAAAAAAATGACCTTTCGGTCATCTTTTTTTTCCTTTATCCTTTATCTTTAGTTATTGCTTAATACCAATCTAAAAGTTGCAAGATTTTTTATAGACAGCATTTTATGTTTATTTGATTGAGCATCGGAAATTGCAAAGATTCTGCATATTCTTTGAATTTCTTCAATATCTTTTCTTGAGTCCAGTTTATAAACATTATTAACCGGATCCGGTATTACTGATATTGCTGCATTTAATTCATCTTCTCTCATATAAGAGACTCCTTATTAACTGTCTATATATATAAAGTTTTTTTGTTGAAAAAAATTGCCTTTTTTTTTACAAATATTACGAAATGTAAAGATTTAATTCATGAAAATTTTATGAAAAAACAGTTATATTTGCTTAAACAGTGTTTTTATTGTATGTTTTTACTGTGGAAAATAAAGTATTAGATTTTAATACAATACTCTCTGAGTGTGGAGTCGGAAGTTTATCTACAGGAGTTGTTGCAAAAAATTTAGCGAATTTGGAAGAGTTTTATGATTCGGCAGAACTTACCTGTATATATAACTATTGTCTGCTTAATATTGATAATCCTGAATTACTCTTGCAGATTATTAAACTTACGGATTCGCACAGAGCAGAGTCCACATTGGCAATCTTAACAGAGCTTTTACAAGTCAAAACAGATAAAGACGCCGAAGACGAAAATCTTATAAATCTTCGTGCTATGTGTGCCAGAGCCATTGCTAATTATAAAGATACTTCTGCCGTGTCGGTACTCTTAGATTCTCTAAATAATAAAAAAGAACATTATAGAGTTCGTCTGGCTTGTGCGGATGCTTTGGGAAGAATCGGTGACAGATATGCCGTAAAACCTCTTATAGATTTGGTTGAGGATGAAGATGAAAAGTCGGTTTATTTAAAAGAATCCGCAACATTTGCACTCGGGCTATTGGGTGATACTACCGCAATTGATCCGCTTGTAGCTATTCTGGAGTCAAAACAGGGCTTTTTGGATAAGTTTTCGTTTTTAAAAGAACGTATAGTGGAAGCTTTGGGAAAACTGAATTTTAATAACAAAAAGGTTATCAAAGCATTAAAAAATTCTTTGATGGATTCCTCTCCGATGGTCAGGATAAATGCTATTGAAGCTATTATGAATAGTGAAGATGAAAACTCTGTCGAAATGATAAAGCCGTGTCTGAATGATGAAGATGATGAAGTAAAGAAAAATGCTCTTATTGCGTTATACAATATTGTCGGAAGGGATATTCTGGATGAAGTAATTGAGCTTCCGATATATTCTCATTTTTTGAAAGCCGAAGCACAAAGTTTGATTGATGAATACGAAACAGAGGATTATAATGAGTAATAAAGATGGCGTTGTACTATTATCCGGAGGTTTAGATTCTCTTGTTGCATTGGATTATGCTCAAAATAATGAAGGTGTGAAAATGAAGTTGGCTCTTACTTTCGATTATGGGCAAAAGGCAGCAGACAAAGAAATTGAACAATCTAAAAAAATAGCCGATTATTATAGAATTGAACATAAAATAATAAAACTGGAATGGCTTAAAAACATAACCAAAACGAGCCTTGTATCGAATAAGAGTATTCCTAAAGAAAATTTAAATACAGAAAAAAGTGCAGAGTCAGTTTGGGTTCCGAATAGAAACGCCCTATTTTTAAGTATTGCCGCTTGTTTCTGTGACTCTTACGGTTATGAATATATAATTTATGGTGCGAATAATGATGAAGGAAAAACTTTTCCCGATAATACGGAAGAATTTCGGGAACAAATTTCAGCGTTATTTAAGAGCTCAACTCTTATAAAACCTGAAGTTATAGCCCCCTTGATAAATTATGGCAAGAATGATATAGTTAAGATTGCCGTGGAAAATTCTGTGCCTCTGGAGTTGGTATGGAGCTGCTATGATTCAGGGAGCAAGCATTGCGGAGAATGTGAGTCTTGTAATCATTTGAAAAAGGCACTTATTGCAAATCATTGTGACAAATATTTGGATATGCTGTTTTAAATATGAAAACTAAATTTATTGATAATAAAATTAAATATATAGGTTCTCAGCTAAAACCGCACTGGATTTACAAAAACTTTGGAATTCAGGGAGATGCAATCGTTTCATTTATTGGCGAGTGTGATGTGAAACTTTCAGAAATGGTTGATATTGAAGACGTTATTAATAATGAACCTATTTATAGTAAATCAATGCTGAGTTTTATATCGGAACAATTCGGTGTAGGTTTAAGAGAGGGTGTATTAAGACAAAGGCTTTTAATATGTATAATTAAGGAACTATTAGAAGAAAAGGGCATTTTTGTTGTAAGATGTGGCGATGATTTGATGATTGATGGGAAAAAATTATCGGTCTCAATTGCGACAAAATCGATTACTTCAATCCTTATTCATACGGGTTTAAATATAGTTTCAGACGGAGCGCCTGTAAAAGCTGCGGGTTTAAAAAGCGAATTAAATATAGATAATATTAAAGAATTTGCAGTTGAAGTAATGAAGAGGTATTCTGATGAATTAGATGATATAATTCTTGCAGAAGCCAAAGTTCGAGGAGTGTAAAATGTCCGGAGGCGGTTACAAAAAATATATGAAAAAAAATGCACAGAAAAAGGATTATTCTGTAATACAGCTTTTTATTATGTCCTTTTTTGGAATGCTACTTTTTTTTACTGTGCTTATAAAATATTTTTCACCATCAGTAGACGTATCTATAGGAGATTACAGACAGGAGCCGGAAACTGAAGAAAGAATTGTGAATGTGGATGGCCGTTTATCCGATATACAGGATGAAGATCAAGGTAAGAGTTTTTCTGATTTAATGAAAAAAGCCGAAGATGTTCAATATGAGCAGGAAGTGCAAAGAGATGAACCTATGACCGAGTCTGCCGAAGTACCGGAAGTACAGCCGGCGGCGCCTGCAAGCACTGAAAACGTTTACAAAGTTTATATAGGAACGTACACTACTGCTGAGCAAGCAAAAGTTGCTAAAGATATCATTTCTGAAGCAAATTTGAATCTGAATCCGATTGTTAAATGTGTCGGTTCTAATAATTACACATTACAAGTCGGTATATTTAAAAATAAAACCGGGGCGGAAACTTTGCTTACTACAATCCATCAAAATCATCTGCCCGGCCGAATTGTGCAGGAAGATTAAGATTTTGAAAAAAATCTTTACATCACGAAATATTTTGGATATTTTAAAAAGTTTTGTGATATAAATTATAATAAAGAATCCTAATAAGGAATTAAGTTAGACTATTACAAATATATATAGGAGACACCGGATGCCTAATTATTTAACTAAGGAAGAGATAAGACAATGGAGGAGTTCACTGGAAAAGATTACGTTGGAAGAATTTGCGGCAAGATTGGGAAAGTCTGTAGAAGAAAGCAAACCGACAAATGATGTAATCGATATTGTAATGTCAAAAGGAACTTCATCAAATACAAATAATAATATAAGCGACGGATTCTCAGCAATTGCTGAAAGAGCTTTTGCCAGAGAACGTCAGCTTACTCATACGCCGTTTTCAATTAATAAGAATAATATGAAGGTGACAAGCAATAGCGAGACAGAAAGTATTCAGGGGGAAGTAAAAACTCAATCTGTTCACGATATGGTGGATAGAGTATTGGGAAGAAAATTTGCAGTAAAAAAAGAGATTCCCGCAGAAAAACCAGAACCGCAAAAAGAAGAATCTCTGCTCGATAAAGTAGAAAAGTTGTCATCTAAAGCGGAAGTCAACATTGTGCTCAAAAAATCTTTGACTGACAGAGAACAGATGGTTTTTGAATATTTCTTAAATAATATAGGAAAAACTGTTTATGCCAAAGATTTGGCAGAATTGCTTGATTTGCCAAGAGATTATGTTTACAAATATATAAAAAACCTGAGAGCTAAAATTGAGGGTGACAAGCTAAAAAATGTTGCATCAGGCGGATTTATTTTAACCGAGTAATTAATGGAAGTAAAGAATTTACTTGAATTTTTGAATAAGACGAAAAAACTGTATACTCCGGATTATGCAGTATGTGATTCTGTTCTTGTGAATTTTTTGGAGGTAATTTCAGTTGAAGAAGAATTTACCAGAAGAATTGACTCAGGTTTGATTTATGTCTCAAAAATTAGTCCGGAAAAAACAATAATTGTAGACGGTTTGAATCGTATACTTTCTTTATCATTGTTGTTACATGCCATTTGTGAGTGTTATAAAAAGACTACTGAAAAAAATAAAAAAGCGATTCAAACAATAAGAAAAAAATATCTTTTGTATAATTCCGCTGCGAAACTGAGATTATCCAAAGATATGCAGAATATTTACGACAAGATAATATTCGGGGAAAGATTGTCAGGCAGGGAAAAAGAACATCCGATGTTTGTTTTGCTGCACAATTATTGGCAGGCTATAAAAGACAATAAATTGAAAGCTTCTTCTATATTTTCAATGCTTCAGAAAATACATGTAACCGTTGTTGAAGCCGATAATATAAATGCCAGAGATCTGTATTATTCACTTAATCATAATATTAAAAACCTTAATCAAATTTTGTTGATTGATGATTACCTAAATCACGCGAGTACAAAAGAAACATGGAAAGAGATTAAGGAACTGTATAAAAACAGAAATTCCGATTTGATATTGTTTTTTAAAGACTTTTTTTGGAATAAGTTTAATTTTAAAGAGTTTGAAGAACGCAGATTGTATGAATATTTTGTAAACTATTTTGAAACAATGCTTCAGTATATGAAAAGCAGTAAAGTTATTGAAAAGGTAAAATATTCTGCCGGACTGTATTTACAGTTGCTTAATGTAGAAATGCCAAATAAAGAACTCAAAAATGCTATGATTCAGTTAAAGTTGCATAATTGTGAAGATACTTATGCGTATCTTTTGAGTGTTTATGAAGATTATGCGGACGGAACTTTGTCACTTGCGACGTTTTTGGAAATATTATCAGCAGTGAATGAATACCTTGAGAACCGTGAAAAAACTCAAAATAATGTCGGCTTTAATGAACTGATACAGTACCTCAATGCGTTTATTGCGTATAAATAATCTTTTAGTAACATTTCTTCACAGTGTAACGAAAAATTAAGAAATGTTAAGACGAATTTTTGGATGTTGTCACAAGTCTGAAACGCTTGTTTAATCTGCGATATGAAATGATATTATGTGATATGATATGAGAGTGATTGTAACGATTTTGGCGTTTGTCCTAAAGTTTTTTATAATAATGCCGTAATACATGGAGTAATACATTAGAGAGAGAATCTATTCTCAGAAAGGTGGTAAGAGTATGAAATTTTTTGATTTGGAGATGAATGATTCATTAGCATTCGGAAGACGGGGCGGACGCTCTGTGTCATATGCTGAAGGTAGCAATTGTGATAATTACAAGTTTACCGGCGGTACGAATTGGCACGATTGTATGGACAACAAATATAAACAACAGGGAAATGAAAAGTGTGAAATGACTTTAAAACCAATAGCACCTCAAGTCAGATAAAAATAAAGTTTTGTAAGTAAATATATAAGAAAGGTGGTAGAATCATGAAGTTTTTTGACTTGGAAATGAACGATGCATTGTCGTTTGGCAAAAAAGGCGGCAACAGAGATGTATCATATAGTTTGCATAATTCAAATGGTGATTGCGCGGCATATCTATACACGAATGGTGGTTATTGGGAAGCTTGCATGTCAAATAAGTTTCAAGACAGTTTGCATAACTCTCAATGTATGGCAACATTTGAATTAAGATCATTACCTTTGGAAAAATAGTGCGAGTTCGGCGATTGATACCGAACCGGTCAGATACTTATTTTCCGGAAAAGGTGCATCTTTGATGCACCTTTTTAAAACAAATTTATTTTAATTTACACACGGATTTTCGAGTTCATGTCTTATTTCATCAACCGAAACGTGTACAATTTCGGAATTATCGTCTTTTTTGAGGTAAACATCCATAATTCCGGATTGGACAATAAATCTTTTGCATAGTATACAAATAAAATTATGCCCGTAAATATACATTGTCGCACCTGTACATCTGTCTTGACCTGCTTGAATAATGGCATTCTGCTCTGCGTGGATTGAACGGCAGGTTTCATATCTTGTGCCTGAGGGGATATTATTATCCATTCTGAAACAACTTCCTCTTTCATAACAGGATTCAACCTTTGAGGGAGTTCCATTGTATCCTGTTGCTTTAATTTTTTTGTCCTGTCCGACAATTACGGCGCCGACTTGTGCTCTTAAGCAGTTTGAGCGTGAAGAACACGTTTTTGCCATATCTAAGAAATAATCGGTCCAAGATTTTATAGCCATTTCATACTCCTTATTTTTTTATTGTCTCCGCATATATTTCAGGCAGGCTTCTTGCGGTTGATTTTCTTATATAAGAAACCCCAAATTTTTCCGCAATGGCATTAATATTATATGTTGCAGAAACTATTACAATTTGTGTCTTGTAATAATTTGTTAACGTTTTTATCTGCTCAATAAACCACTCTCCCGCATATTTCGGTTCAAAATCTTCCTCCATCTGTAAATCAGTTATAATAACGTCAAATGGGTTATCATTGTTTTCAAGCACTTTATCATAACCTTCTCTTGCTGAATCTGCCGTAACAATTTCACAGTCATAGTCAAAAAACTTCATTATATGCTGAGAATGATAATCTCTCCAGCCTTTTATGTCATCAACAATTAAAATTCTTTTCATTTTCTTAAGCTTTCCGCTCCGTCTAAATATACAAACTCAGGCTCAAAACTTTCACTGCAATTCAGTACCACCATTACTCTTATGCATTTTCTTAATGAACCTTTAACATCCATTTCATTAAAGCACATCATAGGTATATCTTTCCATTTAAGGTTAATTCTCGCATATTTTGCGGGATAATCCGCATCCAAATCCAACGTTGCGGAAAAAATTACATGAGAAATGAATTCCAAATCAATGTTGTTTCGTCTTACAATCTCCTGTAAAAGTTTAATTGTTGCACTACCTATCGCTTCCGGTGAATTTTCATCAACAGTTATTGCTCCTCTTATTCCTTTTGTAATCATATTTTCTCCTCTGCAAACAAATAAAATAATCCGGCAAAGATACTGGCAGAAATTACATATCCGTCTTTATCTTTTTCATTTAACCAACTAATTATATTTTCCTTTTTTATCCAAATTCTGTCAACAATTATTCCTCCGTCACTCACTGGTTCGGAAATAATTTGATTGTTTTCAATGTAAGCTATTGCAATAACATAGGTCTCCGAAACACACCCCGAAGATGCTGCGGCTTTGTGAACTTTTATTTCAATTTTACCGGCGGACAATCCGGCTTCTTCTAAAAGTTCGGCGCTTATTGCATTTTCGACTGTTTCGCCCTTCCTTTCGTCTCCTACAAGGCCGGCAGGAAACCCGATGCAATATTTACCCCTGCTTTCGGCTTGCAGAGGAGGGCGTTCCTCAATGATAAACAAGACTTCATCTTTGTATACGGGCATAATTACCACAACATCAGAAACATTCGGTCGATGTGCATACACCCAAGGCTTACCTTCTTTTGAATCTGTACTTTTTAGTTGTAAATATGTTGTATCGTATAATATTTTGTTCATAATTAAACCGGAATCTTTATGCAAAATTCCGTAAACTTCCCTTCTTCACTATCTACTGTTAATTCTCCACCATGTACTTTTACTATTTGAAATGCAAGATATAACCCCAAACCGGTTCCGATTTTTCTGAATTTTTTCGCTGCCGAGTAGTATTTGTTAAAAATTCTATCTATATCTGATTTGGAAATTCCGGCACCATGGTCTTTAATTTTTATTGTAACAAATTTAGGAATTTCTCCTATGGTTATTTCAATAGGAGTTTTTGGTGCTCCATATGAAATAGCATTCTGTATAAGATTTTTTATAACTCTGGTTAACTGGAATTTATCCGCAAATACTCTTATGTCCCGTTCCAGAATGAATTCAATCGTATTTTCGGATTTTTTTGCAATCGGTTTCATTTCGGCAATAATTTCTTCAATAAATGATTTCAACATTATACTTTCTTTGTAAAGTGTTAATTTGCCGACTTTGTATGTCTCAAGTACGGTTTGTACCAAGTCCAAAAGTTCTCTGTTAGATGCTTGCATATTTTTGAGAGCGAGTTTTTGTTTTTCTCCGACTTCTCCGAAATTACCGTTCAATAAAAGTTCGAGCATGTTTGTTTCAGCAATAATAGGTACTTTTAAATCGTGTGTGAGTGTTGCAACGAAGTCTTCTTTTAAGTTTTCAAGTTCTTTTTGGTCTGAAACATTTTTCAATATAACAATATATCTGTGATTTTTGTCTTCAAGTTTAAGTTCTACCGTGCTTGCGGTAAAATTTGAGGCTCTATCATTTAATAGGATAATGTCATTATCTTTCCATAAGGAAAGCGGGCGTTTATTTATAACTTCAATAAATTCGGACAAATGTTTTCCTAAAATATTTTTTTCATCAAGGTTAAACCAATCAGGAATAATATGAGTAATTCTAAGTATTGTACCATCTTTGTCCGTAATTATTAGTCCGTCGGAAAGCGAATTAATTATAGCTTCCAATATATGATTTTGTTTAATAAGTTCTGTTTGATATTCCGTGACCATAGCTTCACGGTCATGCAGAGTTTCTATCATCCGGTTTAAACTCTCAGTAAGGTTTTCAGCAGAATCCGGAATATCAAATTTGTTTATTTTTTTTGTCAAATCTCCGTAGCGAACAGAATTAATAGCTTTTGTTATATTCCCGAAATAATCATATACTTTATTCCAACGTTTTTTTTCATTTTTTACCGAAATAAACAACCAAATAGAAACCAACAAGAGTATTAAGTTAAAAATCAATCCCCAATATTGAATATAATCCGGTATTATTGCTTTAATATTACTTAAAAACATGTTATGTAGACCTGATATTGTTTTTTATGGTATAATTATATCAAAAATCAGGATATAAATAAATGAAGAAGATTTTAGGGTATATTTTGGGAGTGTTATGCTGGTTAAATACGAGCTTATGTTATGCTACAGAAAAATTTGAAGTTCTTCCCGATTTGCCTGACCCGCTCGCTGCTTATGCTCAATCAGCAGAAGCTGCCTCTGTCTCCGGAAACACTGATGTAGCTTCTCTTGTTGGAACACAGTCGGTTGGGCATGAATTGAGCCTTGTATCTGCTTTTTTTGCTCTTTTGTTAACTATAGTTCTGATATATATTTTTGTAATTATATTGTCTAAGTTTAATAAAGCAAACATAAAGCTCATGCAAAAACAGCAACGAGAACTTTCAAAATTACAAGCATCTGTCATTTCGACAACTGCTCTCGGAAATAATAAAACGTTGCATGTGGTTGAACTTGACGGAAAAAGAATGTTAATCGGAGCTTCTGCAAATACGATTCAATTAATCAAGGATTTGGGAACGGTTACTACCGAGGATTTTGAAAATGAAAAAGATTTTTCACATATAGAAATCCCGACTATAAAGATTCCCAAAATTGAAATCCCGAGAATTGAAATTCCGACTATTAATTTTGCAAAATTGGCAACAAAAATTCATAAAGATGAGGCAAATGGGGCGAACATTGTAAACGACAATGAAAATGATGAAGAAACCGTTGCAGAGAATAAGGATGTTATAAATGAAGAATCTGATGAACAAAATTCGGATAATATTATTGATTCATTATTTTCAAAATCGGATGATGAGTTAGCAAATGTTCAAGAGCAGGATACCTGTACTGCGTCTGAGCATATGGTTGATCCGGATGAATATGCTCTTTATAAAAAATATTTGGGGTAAAATTTCAGGGGTAAGATATTTAGGATAGTTTATATATTAGGAGATTGTTGTGTCTGTAGTTAAAATCGCTGATAAATTAGTGGGTGATAGACAACCGTGTTTTATAATTGCGGAAATAGGTATAAATCATAACGGTTCTGTAGAAATGGCTAAAAAATTGATTGATATTGCCGTTACAACCGGATGTGATGCAGTTAAGTTCCAAAAGCGAACAATAGATATCGTTTATACAAAAGAAGAGCTTGCAAAACCAAGGGAGAGTGTTTTCGGAAAAACAAACGGTGATTTAAAAAGAGGATTGGAATTTGGCCTAAAGGAATACAGAGAGATTGATAAATATTGTAAAAAGAAAGGTATCATCTGGTTTGCATCTTGCTGGGATGAAAAGTCTGTTGATTTTATGGAAAAATTTAATGTTCCCTGTTACAAAATCGCATCAGCAACTCTCACGGATGATAAGTTGTTAAAATATACACGTTCAAAAGGTAAGCCGATATTGCTTTCTACAGGCATGAGTACAATGGATGAAATAAGGCATGCTGTAAAAGTTTTGGGGAAAAAGGATTTAATAATATACCACTGTACTTCAACTTATCCCTCTAATTCCGATGAAATAAACTTGAAAGCAATACAAACGCTAAAAGAAGAATTTAAGTGTCCGGTAGGTTATTCAGGGCATGAAAGAGGAATTACGCCGTCAATTTTAGCAGTGGCACTCGGAGCATGTTCGGTTGAAAGGCACATAACTGTTGACAGAACAAATTGGGGTTCCGACCAGGCTGCAAGTCTTGAAATTACGGGATTACACAGAATGATAAGAGATATTAGACAAGTTCCTCAGGTATTAGGTAACGGTAAAAAAGTTGTGTATAAAAGGGAATTACCTATTATAGAAAAATTAAGGAGAGTAAAGTGATAAAACTGCCCCAAACAATCAAAATGGTTATAACTGATTTTGACGGAATTGTTACGGATAATTGCGTTTATATAGACAAAAACGGAAATATGAGCCGAAAAATTAACTTTAAAGATGTAATGGGGTTTTCAATACTGCATAAAAACGGTTATAAACTTTGCATAATTTCGGGTGAAAAAAATAAGGCAATCGATATTTTTGCCGAAAAATTTGAGGTTGAAAATTATCAGAATATAAGAAACAAACTGGAAATAGTTGAAAAAATTATAAAAAACCACGGCTTGTCCGATGAAGAGTGGATTTATATTGGTGATGATGTGAATGATTATGATGCTCTTTGCAGAGCAAAATATGCCGTAACTGTTCCTGATGCTGTAAAGAAAATCCGCGAAATCCCAAATATACAGATTACGGAAGCGCATTCAGGCGCTGGCGCTTTCAGAGAAGTCGCCGATATACTTGCGGGTTAACCTGATTTATGCCTTATAATTTTCCTTTACAAAGTCGTTAATAAGCTTTGTACCTAAATTTCCGGCTGTGCGATTTTGCTCAACTGCCAATTTTTTAAATTTCTCAAATATTTCAGGGTCTATAAGTAATGTTAGTCTTTTTTTTTCTTCTGCCATGCTTAATACCTAATTATAATAAACTTCTACTTAATACAAGTTTATTGTATTTTATTTGACAAATCAATTCTATTTTGTTATATTAAATTCTACAATATAGAATTTTATAGGAGTAAAAAATATGGAAAATGAAAAACAAAGAAATTTGTCAGAGATTAGCAGAGACATATCGGATATGTTGTTGGAATCATTTCGTCTGTTGGAGATTTTAGAAGAACTGATTGCCGGCGAGGCAAAAGAGGATTTGTTGATATCAATAGTAAAAAATAATGTGGAGTCTGCATTTAAAGATATAGAAAAATGTCGTGAAATGATATCTGTTGCAGACTAAATTTTTGGTTGTAGGGTTGGGCAAAACGAAGTATGCCAACCTTTTTAAAATCTTTTTGTAATGCCGAACTTGTTTCGGAATCTTACCAACATGGCAGTACAAAGCGATTGCGGAATAGACTCTGAAACGAGTTCAGGGTTACATTTTATGCAAATTTACTGTAAAATAATATTTGTATTATAATCATGATATGCGGACGTAATTCAGTGGTAGAATGCAACCTTCCCAAGGTTGACGTCGTGGGTTCGAGTCCCATCGTCCGCTAATAAAAAAGAGCCTTAATGGCTCTTTTTTATTAGCCTTGATTACTGGGATGAAGAACCCCAAATGCGACAGCATTTTAATGGGTTCGGCGGATTTGCGGACGGACGTAAGTCCGGATAGCGAGGAAATTGAGCAAACTTGAACCAACGGTTCAATTGCGAAACTTTCCGAGCATGGAGCAAATCCAAGACGAGTCCCATCGTCCGCTTATTTTTTTTGTAAAAAAAGTAAGCAAAAAAACTTTTCATATTTGTTCGGGATTAAATTCTACAAATAGAATCAAGCCATTAAGGCTCTTTTTTATTAGCTTTGATTACTGGGATGAAGTTTGCATGTTGGGCATACTAGCCTAATATCACGAGATAAGACACAGATTCATTACGGAAATTTATAATTAATCGTAAAACTTCATAAAAAAAGTCCCATAAGGGACTTTTGTAAATGGTTGCGGGAGCTGGATTTGAACCAACGACCTTCGGGTTATGAGCCCGACGAGCTACCAGACTGCTCCATCCCGCGATATTTAATTTTCAAATTCGTTCAACCATGCCGCAGTCTGGTTACCAGACTTACCTCTCACAAAACCTGACATTTAGTCAGCTTTTGTTCGGCAGAGTATCCCGCGTTATTTAATTTTCAAATTGTCGAAACCTTATCGACTTCTATATTATTGAACGCTAAAAATATAAAATCAAGCATGACAGAATACAAGTGTTAACGCACATTAGGTATGTTTTTTCATTAATTTGCTTACATATACTGTAACTAAAGCTACCAATATTAGTCCAATGATTTCCGCAGTTTTTAACGGAAGATTAAAACCGATTTTTTCGCTGAATATAAATGACATTGTTATAAATACGTAGAATAATGCAGGTATGAGGGCAACAAAAAAGTTTTTCTTTTGTTTTGCTAAAAATATTGCCGCACAAAGTAAAACGGGTATTGCAATCAGTTGATTAAAGAAAGTAAAATATCTCCATATTAAGCCAAAACTTCCGGCATTTGTTTTTGCCCAAAAAAGTATGCCAAGGACGCATGCCGTAATGGGAATAATTATAACAAGCCGATTTACTATTTTCTTTTGTTCAAGTTTTAAAGCATCTGCTATTGTAATTCTTAGTCCTCTTAACGCCGTATCTCCGGAAGTTATCGGGAGAATTATAATTGCCAATGTAACCAAAAATGCCAAATTGTAAGGCAAAAATTTGTTTGCAATAATGTTAACAACATTTACTGTTCCGACTATATTTTGCGGAACAAGGTTGAGAGAATAAACATCCATTGCTGCGGCTGCCCAAATTATTGCAATCAATGATTCTACGCACATCATTCCGAAAAAAGTACGTCGTCCGTCTTTTTCACTTTCCAGTGTCCTTGAAATTATTGTTGCCTGAGTTGAATGAAATCCCGATAAAAGTCCGCAGCTAACAGTCATAAAAAACATCGGAATAAGCGGTAAATTATTCGGGTGCAAATTGTAGTTGCTCAAATTAAAGTTTTGTAAATTTACTCCGTTTATAAAAAAACCGATTAAAACCATACCTGTGCCCACAATAAGCATTAACCCCAAAATAGGATAAAATTTGCCGATTATTTTATCAATCGGGAACAGTGTTGCTATAACAAAGTATGAAAGAATTGTTAAATAGGTGGTAATAACAACCGGATTTGTAAGTACAAATTCTTTTACGCCCAAAAATCTTTCAACGAACAAATCTCCCGCAGTATAAACAAACACTGTTGCAAGCAGAAGCAGCATTATTGAAACTATAATTATAAACATTTTAAATGCTGTTTTGCCGAGATAATTATCAATTAATCCCGTAATTTGTGCACCTTTATTTCTGATTGAAAGCATACCTGCGAAATAATCATGCACACCGCCTGCAAAAATACATCCGAGAGGAATAAGTATAAATGCTATCGGTCCAAAGAGGATTCCCTGGACCGCACCTATAATAGGTCCCATGCCTGCAATATTTAGCAGATGAATCAGAGCATTCTTGTTTTTTGATAAAGGTACGAAATCTACTCCGTCATTAAGCTCGACGGCCGGAGTCTTTCTGTCGTCCGGGGCAAAAAGATGCTCAATATATCTCGAATATAATATATAACCTACCCATAAAATTATTAACCCTATAATAAAAGTTGCCACTGTTGTCTCCCTACCACTTCTTAAAAATTACAAAAACTGCAAGTATAATAAGTATAAACCCTACAAGATAGTTCCACTGAAAATCTTCTTTCAAATATAATACTGAAAATATGCTAAATACAACAAGAGTTATTACTTCCTGCATTGTTTTGAGCTGAGCGGCCGTATAATATTCATGCCCGATTCTGTTTGCCGGAACTTGAAAACAGTATTCTAAAAGTGCAATTCCCCAGCTTGCAAGAATAACAATCCATAGGGCAGAGCCTTTGTATCTCAAATGCCCGTACCATGCAAAAGTCATAAATACGTTAGAAATTGTTAACAATAAAACAGGTAAAAGCTGTCTAAGCATTTTAAAATCCAGTATTCAAAAGCTACCTCTACAATGAATATTTTAGCATTCGGAAATAAAAAAAACAAATTAAAGTTTATCTTCCAACTTGAATACAAATTATACCTTTTTCGCTCAATCTTTCAATATTGTATTGGTTTCTTCCGTCAAAAATCAGAGGATTGTTCATCAAACTTTTTATTTTATCAAAATCCGGACGACGAAATTCATTCCATTCAGTAAGTAGCAGCAATGCATCCGCATTTTCTACGGCATCATAGGAGTTTTCTGTATATTCTACTTTGTTTTCGAATATAGTTTTTGCGGTTTCAATCGCTTTTGGGTCATAAGCTTTAATTTTTGCATTTCGCTTTAAAAGTTCATTAATTATTGTTATGGACGGTGCTTCTCTCATATCATTTGTTTTTGGTTTGAAAGACAAACCCCAAACAGCGATTGCTTTTCCTGAAAGATTCTCTCCGAGTTTATCTGTAATCTTTTTGATAAACAATTCTCGTTGTTTTCTGTTAACTTCATTGGCTGATTTTACGATACTCATGTCACAGTTATTTTCGGAAGCAGTTTTTATAAGAGCTTTTACATCTTTCGGGAAACAGCTCCCGCCATAGCCGATTCCGTGGAACAGAAACTTATTGCCGATTCTTGAATCCGTTGACATACCGACACGAACCATTTCCGCATCAGCACCGACTTTTTCGCAAAGATTAGCAATTTCATTCATAAAAGAAATTTTTGTTGCTAAAAATGAGTTAGCTGCATATTTAGTCATTTCAGCCGATTTTACATCCATAACAATTACTCTGTTACCTGTTCTGAAAAACGGTGCATAAATTTCCTGCATTACAAGAGTGGCCTTATTAGAATTTGAACCTATTATAACTCTGTCCGGATGTAAAAAGTCATCAACTGCATTTCCCTGTTTTAAAAACTCAGGGTTGGAGACAACATCAAACGGGTGTGGATATGTAAGATTCTGTTTAATAATTTCTGTCACCTTTTCTGCTGTACCGACCGGAACTGTAGACTTATCAACAATGACTTTATATCCGTTCATAGCTTTACCGATTGACTTTGCCACATCAAAAACGTATTGTAAATTAGCCGAGCCGTCTTCTTCCTGTGGAGTTCCTACTGCAATAAAACAGACTTGGGAATCCTTAACCGCTTTATCTATATCTGAAGAAAAAACAAGACGTTTTTCGGATATATTTGATTTAACAAGTTCTTCCAACCCCGGTTCGTATATAGAAATTATTCCTTTTTCGAGTTGTTTTAATTTATCCTTATTGTTATCAACACAAATGACGTCATTACCCATATCGGCAATACATGCACCTGCTACCAATCCGACATATCCTGTTCCTATAATTGCTATCTTCATATTTTAATCCTTTATATATTTATATTTATCATATAAACCAACTAATTTGTCTGAATTTAAATTTTCTTTCTTGCGGAATATTGCAAGAGTGTCACATGTTTCATAAATATCCAGGAATTCTTCTATTATATGATAATATTGTCTAAATGTATAATCATGTATCATTAAATATTTAATATTGCGGCAATTAACAATAACCTGAATTGCACAGGCTACCCTGAACCTTCCGTCTATTAAACACGTATCTATAATGTTTGTGTCTATTTTTTTAAATATATCGGATGAATAATTTGGGTAATTTTTTTTGTATTTATCATTAATCGGATATCCCCAGTTTTTAATTTTTCCGATATAAATCGGGAAGAAGGTTAATCTTTTACTTTGCTCCGCATCATGAATTATTTTATATGTACGCATATAATTTAACCAATTTTTATCAGATTCTATTGAATACACATTTGTATTTGGGTTTTCCAAAGCCAAAAATGTCGACCCACCTGAGCCGAATTCAAGATAATGTTCCGATTTGTTTAAATATTTGTAAATAGCTTGTTTTTCCGCACATGTTAATCTAATCGGAAAATTATTAGGGTTATAATTGTAGCAATATTTATCATTTATCTTGCTTATGCACAATTTTATAAATTCAATATATTTGTTTTCAAAAGTTTGTCCGGAATTAGAGTTGAAGTATTCACCTTTAAACCATTCTCCCCAGAAATTTGGGTAAGGCTGGGGAATGTGATTGTATAGAATATTGCGGTTAAGCTTATTAAATGAGATGTTTTCGGAGGATATATTTATAACTGCCAATTCGTATTTTGACATACAATTTTGGTTTAAAATATCATAAATCTTATTAATGTACAGATAATCATCTTTATTATGCTGAACGAGTGTTAATATGAAAATTTTGTTGTTGCTGTTATTTAATAGTTGTCTGAAATTTTCTATTCTGCCTTTATATCTTTTTATCAGTTTTTTCTTATCTTTAAATGAGCAATCAATATCGTGGTTATATTGAATTTTTAGTTTTCGGTTTTTCCATATTCCTTTTTTTATATCCCAGCTCAAGCCGGAAAAATAGTTTTCAAAGTTATTTTGTAAACACTCCATTACTGTTTTCAGCGGACAAACACATAAATCAAAAGGAAGAGATAATTCACCCTCGCTTTTGCGGGGTTTTAAATTGTGTCTTGTCAGGACGACTCTGTTAAAACAATTTTCTCCCAAACTTATTAGCATATTATTATTTATATTTGAGGGTGAACTTAAAAGTATTGTCCTTAAGTTATTCAAGGATTGACAGTAAATCTCTTTTGCTAATTTATGCAGATTATGTTTATAATTACCATACTGTATATTATCCATTTTAATGGATAATTTTATAGCATTTATAAAATCATTATTATTTTCGTATCCGATTGAATTTGTATTGTCAAACCCATTAATCTCGTTTTGAAATTTATACGGAATTAATAAAGGCAGATTGAAACCGTAGGATAATTGATAACTTCCCGATACTCTGGAATTAATATATTTGTTATGTTCGGGGTTATCAGTATCGAGTAATGAGAGCAAAAAATCTGAACTTTCGAGTTCATTATACATTTTGCGGTAGGATAATTTGCCCTTAAATTCAAAATATTTTTTAAGTTTGGCGGGGATTTTAATATTACCGTGTCTTGAAATGATAGTTATTTTAAAATTAGTGCAACTTTCGGATACTAATTTTTCAACTGTATCAATTAATGCATTGTGATTTTTCCGTGATGTTTCAATATTTCCGACAACGATAAATTTAGTGACTTTATTTTTCGGATGATAATTAATTTTTTTAAAAAAGTGTGTATTTACATTCTTGCATTTTTCTTCGTTGTTCAAAGTAAAACCGGCCAGCATAACTTTTTCATAGTTCTTTGTTTTAAAGTCAACTTTGTTATATGTTTCGGTGTTGTGGCACATAACAATAATTTTTTGCGAGGGGTATTTAACATTATTCCCTATATAATTGTTTATATAATCATCTCTGTACATATTTGAGTTGATGTATAAATAATCATACCTTTCTATAATATCCGAACATAATATTTTTTTGATTGTATCCGGATTCGCGGAGTAAATACAAGTATTTTTATCTGTATAATCAGAAAACGGATTAGCGAAGGCTTCTTTGTTATTTAATAGTACATCAACATTATATCCCAAATCAGTAAAATATTTAGCCATACCTGGCAGGCATTCCCCGTGATAAGAGTTTAATTCGGTCAGCAAAACGCTTTTATCTCTAATTTTGTGGTACAGAAATTTTTTGAAGTCTTTAGTTTTTACCTTATTATTTTGTAATTTCATTTTAATGCCGAGGCAGGTAATTATTTTGTGAGTTTTGTGTTTGGAGTTAACAACAGAAAAAATATTTTGCATAAGTACCGAAAGTACGGTTTTTATTTTAAAGCAGGATTTAAATTCTCTCCAATCGTTACCCAGAATTATTTTTGCCATTTTTTTGAATCTGTATAATTCAATGAAATTGCAATTTGAAGCCTCATATTTTATGTTGTTTTGTATACTCTTATTCAATGCATGTAATAAATTGTACAGTTTTCTTTCTGTTAAAAAATTAACAATATATTTGTAAGCATATATTATATTGATTGCACTTTTTCCTCTGGAATGACTTATTGATGATTTAGTATTTTTTCTGTAATACAATAAGACTTCAGACACTAAAGAAAAACTATGAGCGGCAGATGTTGCACATAGGCTGAAACCTATGTCATTGCAGGAAGACAAGTTTTGAAATCGTAATTGGATATCTTTTATAAATTGGGTTTTGTATAATTTATTCCAAACTGCGGGAATAAAAACATCACTCCAGTTATTTTCTATCTCCTCAAATTCAAAAGTTTCCATTTTTGGTGTTACGACTGAATTAATTCCAAAAATATCAATATTTACTCTTGTTGAGCTATCAAATTTTGCGGCATTGCATACAACAATATCCGAATTGTATTTATGCCCGCTTTCGTACATTTTTTCGAGCATCTTTAAATCAAAGTAATCATCGCTGTCAAGAAAACTCAAATATTCGCCTTTTGCAATCTCTAGCCCTTTATTTCTTGCACTGCCTGCTCCGTTGTGGGTTTGTTTCAAAATAATAAATCTGTTGTCATTGGCAGAGAACTCTTCCAAGATTTTTAACGAACTGTCTGTTGAGCCGTCATTTATGCAGATTATTTCTATATCTTTTAAAGTTTGATTAACTACACTCTCCAAGCATTCTTTTAAATACTTTTCCGTATTATATACGGGAATTATTACACTTACTTTCGGCGTGTTAATTTTATCTCCCATTTTATCCTCTATGTAAAATTAAATCATTATATTCTGTTTGTAAAAATTGGCTAAATCTGTTTTTCCAATATTCAGCATCCTTTTTATTTTCAACTTGTTCAAGTTCATACTTGAAACATTTTTCTGCTCGTTTATAATAAGCTTTGTTTAAATCATTAAATATACCGGCATTTATCAAATGCTTTTTTAGTTCTGAAAAAGCTAATATTACGCATTCGATTGATTTTGCTCTGTTTTTTGAGATGGATTCGTGTCCTATTCTGTGAACAACAAGTTTTTCATTAATTATTGTTATTGAGTTAGCACAAGCGATTGAAAAGAAGTTGAAAAAGACATCATTGCAGGTTTTTATTTCTTGAAATTTTATTCGGTTTTGTTTAATGAAACTGTGTCTGTACAACTTGGTATACGGAGGAATATTACAAATCTGAAATAAATTGTCAGCGGAATTATATCTGTTAAAAATCCTATATTTATTATTTTTATGATGAATATCTTTAAAAAATTTGAATAATAATGAGAATCGGTCGTTTTTTGATAACGGATTTTTATGATTAATATTAGTATTTTTGTAGAAATTTTTGCATACACATATATCAGAACCTGCCATAGTAATTTCATAATACATTTTTTCTAAAATTTTTAAATCTGCAAAATCGTCTGAGTCAATGAAATATAGGAATTCTCCTCCGGCAATCTCCATCCCTCTGTTCCTTGCAGCTCCTGCGCCTTTGTTTTTTTGATGGATTATCTTGAATCGGCTGTCATATAATGCAAACTTATTTAAAATATCAAGTGAATGGTCAGTGGATCCGTCATCAACACATATTATTTCTATATCTTTAAAAGTTTGGTTTGTAATACTTTTAAGACATTCTTCCAAATACTTTTCAACATTATAAACCGGTATTATGACGCTGATTTTTGCCATTATTTCTCCTTGTTACGCCCATTTAACAAATGTATAATTACTACATATCCTTTTCAATCAGCTATGTGTCTATAAATTAACAAAAAAAATAATTTACCCTGTCCTTGTATTAGAACAGTTTGTCCAAGTACGTGGACAATAATATGAGTATGCAAAACATAAAATTGAAACTGCAAATAGCAACTGGAAATGTTATAAAACTCTGCCGAAAAAAATCAATAACAAAGAGTGCGGACGAAATTGGTATGTGGAAATCATTGTGGGCGGATTTAGAACACGGTGCGAAGGATCCGCAGTTATCGACATTGTGGAGAATATCCGAAGGATTGGAATTAAAACCCCATGTATTGGTTGAGATGATAGAAGATGAATTAGGAGATAGTTTTTCGTTTATAGAAAATACTTTGTAGCAACTTCCCTGCAGCGAATTAAAATACAAAAGGGAAATAATGTAATAACAAAATATTTTGTGTATAATTGTAGTATCAATGGAGAGGTGTCCGAGAGGTTTAAGGTGACGACCTCGAAAGTCGTTGTAGGGGTGACTCTACCGCGGGTTCGAATCCCGCCCTCTCCGAACGGTACGGATTTTGGATTATGCCAAAGTCCGTTTCGTTTTTTTGAGGGCAGGGATGAGAACCCATTCTGGTTCGAGCGAGGAGCGAGCGGAGTGCGAAGTGTTTTTACCAAGTGATGAAATCACGAAGGTAAAACACGCAGACACGTTCAACGCGAGCGACTCAAGACAATCCCGCCCTCTCCGAACGGTACGGATTTTGGATTATGCCAAGGTCCGTTTCGTTTTTTTACCTTTTTTCAGGACATTTTGTCGGAAATAATTTTGTCATTCTGAGGCACTAAGTGCCGAAGAATCTCGTCTTTTGCCAATTTTGTAAGGTCGGAAGTGTGTTGAGTATAAAAGTCCGAAATGGCCGGTTTTGGTAACAAAAAAGTCCGCTCATTTGCACATTTTTTCCATATATTTGCACTCTATAGTAGTGTTGACTTTAGTCAACCAATTTTATTTCGGTAGCTTTAAGTCTACACTACTACTACAATCTGGATTTAAAATTTATTTTATGATATAATGCTAACTGATTTAAGGAGTACATATTATGCAAGTACAAGCAATAAACACTGATAATAATCAAACAAGTTTTGGCGCAAAAATTGTTGTTAAAACAAAAGATATGAAAACTTATATGGATTATTTGGGCAGATACACCAAAGCTGAAAAACCGTGGTATAATTCTGCTCGTAATTTGGAACTTACAAACAAAATTTTTGATGCTTTTGATAAACACCCTTCAAAGGAAGAAATTGTGCCGGATGTTGCCTGTTTTACAAGTGTATTATACAATGCTCGAGGAACCTTGGAATCATCGAAAGCTGCATTTATTGACACAGAACCTGCAATAAATGATAGTATTGCACCGATATTTAACATTTTTAGAAGAATATTAGACCCCGAAAATAAAAAACAATTTAACAGACTTGTAGGGGAAGAATACGCAACTGTTTATGAAAGTTGGTGGAAAGAAAATATTGCTCCGATATGGGAAGATATAAATAATAATTTTAGAGAACAAACATTTTTCAAAAAAAATTATGACAAAGAGTTTAATGCTGATTTTAATCGTGAAAGTGGCAAGTCAGAAGATTTCTTCAAACAAAACGGTAATTTTTGGATACAATTGTATTGGAGAAAATTGTATAATATATAAATTTATAAGGTCTTTTGTTTGTAAATTTTAGTATCAGTGTAATTCTCAAATTCCCTGTTCAAATTTCTCAAACCTTCTGCTACTTCACATTTTTATTGCAAAACGACTTCTTTATTGTCGTTAGTTTTCATACTTGCTTTGTATTTGTCATATCCGATTTGCAGAACTGATTTAATTTGTTTAAATACCTGATTCCACTCTCCCGGCATAGTCTGTCTAAACAACTTCACACTTTCATACCAATCGCAGTGAGTCAGGTCATAATGCCATCTCCAGTTCATTTCATACGGGAGAAGAACAAAACATGGGATTCCCATAGCTCCGGCAAGATGTGCAAGTGAAGTATCGTTGCATATAACCAAATCCAAATTTTTAAGTGCTGCAGCAGTTTGTCCAAAGTCAATCAGGTCTTTTCCGATATCCGTAATATTATATTTTGATTGTAGTTTTTGTAAGTCTTCATGACCTTCAAAAGTTTGGAACGAATAGAATTCAATGTCTTTCATCTCCAATATTTCGGAAAATTCTTCCGCAGGAATAACTCTGTCTTTGTCAAAAGAGGTGTTACCTTGCCATTTTATACCGATTTTCAATGAATTATTGTTGAAATATTTATTTTTGTATTCTTGTGCCAAATCAGCATTAGCATATAAGTACCCTTCAGGCGATTCAAATATTTTATCACCTTTTAAACCGAGCAGATATGGCAGGCTCATAATAGGAGTATGAATATCAAAATTCATGTTAGATTCAGGAATGTATCCGTCAATCAACTCATCTACCCCCAAACCGCTTTCTTCGAAAAGCGGGATTAGTTGTCTTTGCGGTTGAAAAATAAGTTTTTTACACTTGTTCTTTAAAAGAGGTAAATATCTTGAAAACATTATAACATCGCCAAATCCTGCTTCATAGTATACAAATATGGTCTTATTTTTAATATTTTCACCTTTCCATATTCTTTCGGGAGCTGCTAAATGAGGATATGATTTCCCTTGTGCAGCAATTGCAAAATCTTTGCAAGGTCTTTTTTCATAGTATTTTAAGCCTTTGTCGTAATTCTTTGCTCCCAGTAATGATATGGAATAAAAATATTCGGTATCATTGTCGTTAGGTCTTAATTTGTTGCATATTTTCATGGCTGAGACCGCATTTTTTGGTTGTCCGACAATCTCGTACAGGTGAGCCAAATTAAACCATCCCTGATATGAAGAAGGGTCAATTTTAAGTGCGGCTTCATAAGTATTTATTGCTTTTTCAAATTGGTTTAAATTTTTGTATGCAAGGGCAATGTTAAACAGTAAAGAATAATTTTTCGGGTATTTTTCTTTAACGTTATTTTCGTAATAAATAATTTTTTCATACGAAGCACATCTTATATATGCCTGAAACAGTGTTTCATAAAAGTATTCGCAAGGATTGAGCTGAATAGCTTTTTCAACAAGTTCAATTGCTTCTGCCGAATCATTTTGTTGTAGTTTTAAAACACCTAAAAGATTGTAGACTTCGGCATTTGTGTTATCCAAATCCAAAGCTTCCCGATAAGCGGATTCTGCTTCGGCTAATCTTCCGCTTTGATGGAATTCAAATCCTTTATTGATTTTATCATTTACTGCAGACATAATAACCCTCCTAGTATAATTATAATGATATTTATTAATCTGATAATAGTTTGTTTGATGGATTTAATAATTGCTTTTGTATTTAACATATTTATTGTCTTGCCAGTAATGCCGCATTATATGAACTTCTGACCAGCGGGTCGATTTGGTAATTCTTAAATCCGATTTTTTGAGTTAAGGTTCTTAATTCTTCAAATTCATCTAAAGTGTAGTATTTTGCAACCATTAAATGTTCCTTAGAGGGCTGAATATATTGCCCAATAGTTATTATATCAACTCCCGCATTTTTTAAATCAAGGAGTGTCTCCTCTATTTCATCCCTATTTTCATTAAGTCCGACCATAAGCCCGGATTTAGTTATAATATTGGAATTTTCTTTTATATATCGCAGAACTTCTATTGAAACATCATAATTCCCTTGTGGTCTTGCAGTTTTAAACAGTGTTTTGACGGTTTCAATATTATGGTTAAAGACATCAGGTTTTGATTTGATAATCAGGTCGAGAGATTCTTTTCTTCCTCTAAAATCAGGAGTCAGAATCTCAATTTTTACATATTTGTTAAGTTTTCTAATCTCTTTTATACAGTTTGAAAAATGTTCTGCACCTCCGTCAGGTAAATCATCTCTTGTAACTGATGTTATAACAACATATTTCAAATCTAAATCTTTCACGGCTTCTGCAAGTCGCTTTGGTTCATTAATATCTAACGATTCCGGTTTCGACGTTTTAATATTGCAATAACGGCAATTTCTCGTGCAAACATTCCCCATAATAAGAAATGTCGCAGTATTTTTTGAATAACACTCGCTTTTATTCGGGCATCTGGCACCTTCACAAACAGTATTGAGACATTTATGTTTTAAAATTTTCCGTACTGTATGTGTTTTTTCCGTATTAATTATCGGTCGTTTTAAATATTCGGGAAGTCGCTGCAAATGTATAACTCCTTAACTATTCATAAACTTTTTCTTCAACAGCAAGCTGCAAATAAACTTTGACACAGAATCCGCATTCTTCATTTGAATAGAGCCTGATTTCACCACCCATAGCTTCAATTAAACCTTTTACTATATAAAGTCCCAAGCCTGTTCCTCTGGTTGTTCTGGTTGTACCGTCATCAATTCTTGTAAATTTGTCAAACAAAGTTTTTAATTTTTCTCTCGGAATCACATCATAATCATTCTTAACAGAAACTGTTATTCTGTTTTCTTTAAGTTCATAGTCAATAGTAACCGGCGAATCGTCTTTTGCATACTTGATTGCATTTTCAACCAAGTTTACAAATACTTGCTCAAGTCTGTCATTATCACCCATAACGTCGATATTACAAACTACATTATTTATAATTTCTCTTTTGTTATCGTTTTTTACAAGCATAATGGCATTCTCTATAATTGAAGAGATGGAAACCGGTTTTAAATCAAAGTTTAGTCTTGTGCTTTCAATATCAGGAATTACAAGAATATCTTCGACCATTCTGGATAATCTTTCGGATTGCTTTTTTATGATTTTCAATGATTTTTGTTTTGTTTCTTCATCAATTTCGATATCCTGTCTTAGAAGTCTTGACGTGTATCCTTGTATGCTTGTTAGCGGAGTTCTGAATTCGTGACTAACAGTATCAATCATGTTGGAGCGGAATTCGTTTAACTGTTTAAGTTCCTTGTTCTTTTTATTTAGTTGAATATAAGATTTATGAATTTGAGCAATCATGCGGTTAAATTCATTTCCGAGGAAAACAATTTCAAAAGGTGTAAAAATATTAGTTAAAAGTCTGATTCTGCGTCTGTAGTTACCTTTTGAAATAGCTATTATTGCTTTGAATAACTGACGGATGTTTGTATAAAGATATGATGTGTACAAACCAACGACAAAAAATACCGCAAGAATTGTTACTAATATAGAAAGAATAATTTTGTCGCGGCTGTAATCGATAAACCTTTTTGTTATGTCTTCGGTTGTATTGACAATAATAATGACATTAGGCGAAGTCTTTTTATGATACACAATAGGTTGGTTTTTAATGTCACCATATATTACGGATTCATTATCCTTAAGCTTTTTCGGAAGCTGTTCCACGCTGCTTTTGAAAATATCGTCTTCATAATTTATTGATGCAATTAAATGCTTATCAATTCCGCTCAAAACATATATCTGACGTTGGTTTTGATTAATTGTCTTGAATATTTTTTCTTTCAAATCATTTATATCCAAAACTGCAGCTAAAAGCTTGCCGTCAGCAAGCTCTTTTGTATACACTACGAAATTAGGGTTAGCTTTATAAGTATCAAATTTTGAAATGTCGGACGGATTTATTATATCAAGTACGGTATAAAACGACATTCCGTTAATAATCGTATCTAAATATTCTTTGGTTTTATCTGGAGAATTGTAGTATTCCAGAGTTTTGCTTATTTGGGTTAATTCATTGTCTATGGATTTTTGAAATACATCAATTTCTTCCGATACGATGTTAGCAATAACTATTGCAGCTTCTCTGAGCTGAGAACGGTTTGATTGCTGATTGATATTATTTATAATTAATCCGCTTACGCTCATAGGGATAATTACCGCAAAAAATATTACGATAATTATTTGTTCAGCTATTTTTAGTCTTCTTTTGCTAAAAAATTGTACCATTCTATATTTACTCCTACTCTCCGAAAGGTGTCAGTTTGTAGCCGACATTAGTAACAGTGTGTAAATACTTGGGATTTTTTGTATCAGGTTCAATTTTGTTTCTTAATCCGCCAACATGTACTCTAAGCATTCTTACGTCATCATCGCTTGAGTATCCCCAAACCTCTTCCAGCAATGTCGCTTGTGTAACGGATTTGTTGAAATGCTGCATAAGGCAATACAGTATTTCAAATTCTGTTGGTGTTAATTTAACTCGTTTGTTTAATATTATTGCTTCGAGCGAATCCGGAATAATCTCAATCTCGCCTGCAGTTAATATTTCAGACGAGCTTTGTGTTTCGGTTTGAATTTGGGTTCTTCTCAGCAATACTCTTATTCTTAAAAGTACTTCTTGAATATCAAAAGGCTTTACCAGATAATCGTCCGCACCGCTTTCAAATCCGTCTGTCTTATCTCCGATTGTCCCCTTTGCAGTAAGCATAAGTATTGGGATATTTATCTTTGCTTGCCTTATATTTTTGCAAACATCAAACCCGTTCATTTTAGGCATCATAACATCCAGAATGATTAAATCATATTTGTTATTCAGTGCTTTGTTTAATCCCTCCATACCGTTAGAGGCGGTATCAACATAATAACCGCTTGAAGAGATGTCAAATTCCAATAACTCTCTGATTTCTGTATCATCATCAACTATAAGAATCCTTTTTTTATCAACCATACATATACCCTTAAGTTAGTATTATACTGCGAATCGGAAATGAACAATATCACCATCCTGGACGATATAATCCTTCCCTTCAAGCCTTGTAACACCTTTATCTTTGCAGGCAGCATAGGATTTACATTCAACAAAATCTTTATAACTTGTAACTTCCGCACGGATAAAGCCTTTTTCAAAGTCCGTATGAATTACTCCAGCTGCCTGAGGAGCTTTTGTTCCTTCGGCACATGTCCAAGCTCGAGTTTCTTTTTCTCCTGCTGTTAGGAAGGTTATTAGATTTAATAACTTATAGACGGATTTTATCATTTTATCTATACCGCTGTCTGTTACGCCAAGTTCTGCCAAATATTCTTTTGCGCCTTCTTCTCCAAGGTCTACAAGTTCTTCTTCAATCCTTGCACAAATAATTACGGTTTCCGCACCGTGCGATTTTGCGTATTCTTCAACCTGTTTTGTATAATTATTTCCGCTTTTTAAATCAAATTCCGACACATTTTCACAATAAATTACGGGTTTTACGGACATAAGGTTTAGCGGCTTTATTACCTCAATTTCATCTTCATTGAAATGGTCATTAAGATTAATAAAAGTAGCCTTGCTTAAGAGTTCGGAAAGTCTATTCAGTGCATTTTCTTCCAGTTTTGCATTTTTATCTCCGCCTTTAGCCTGCTTTGTAATTCTTGCAATTCTGCGTTCAATTGATGCCAAATCAGCCAGAGCAAGCTCTGTATTAATGGTTTCAATATCGGAAATCGGATTAACCTTGCCTGAAACATGAATTGTATTTTCATCATCAAAACATCTTACAACTTGAATAATTGCATCAACTTCTCTTATGTTGTGTAGAAACTGGTTCCCTAAACCTTCGCCCTGGCTTGCACCTTTCACCAATCCTGCAATATCGACAAATTCTATAACAGTCGGAATAATTTCTTTTGATTTGCATAAGTCTGCCAAAACTTTTAATCTTTCATCCGGAACGGTTACGACTCCGACGTTTGGCTCGATGGTACAAAACGGATAATTGGCACTCTGGGCATTTTTTGTAGCCGTGAGTGCATTGAATAAAGTTGATTTTCCGACATTCGGAAGTCCTACTATACCTGCTCTTAACATTTATAAAACTACCTTTCGTTAACTGTTTTCTTTTATGTAATTTTAACATAAAAGTTTAGATGTGACAGAGTAGCTTTTCAAACACAGATTCAGCTTAAAAACAAAAAAAGAAACCGCTTTTGGTGCAAAGCGGCTAAAGATAAGGAAAAAAGGAAAAAGGGTATTCTGTTTGATAATCCCTTCCCGGTTTATTATCTTACATCTATGAGAACAAGTTAAATGTTCTGTCTATATTTTCGTCTTTTACTTTCTTAATACTGTCGATTTCTGTTTTGCAGGCATTTTCTTCTGTTTCCAGTTTCTTTAATGCCGTGTCAAATTTTGTATCCTTTCTGTTTATGATTCTCATTTCGTGTTCATATTCTGCTTCGGCTTTTTTAGCCTTTTCTTCGTCATTAACTTCTTGTAAATAGTTGTTACCGACGCTTGTGGCAATAGTTGTTACTTCCCAATCATCTTTATTCGGGTTGAGCATATATATTGAAACAAGTCCGGATGACACCATATTGTTAAACCATTCGGTACCTTCGTCACCGCCGACATATTGTTCGTCAATAGTTTCACATCCACCGGCTTTGTCTATCTGTTCCCATAAGTTTTGATAGTATGAGAACTTGCGTTGTACAGCTTCCCAATTCGGATAGTCTTGTACGAAATTATCATTAGGATTATTTTCAAAATTGGAGTCATCTGAATCATAACCAAAATTCTTTTCCTGATTCATTGCTGCAAGAATTTTATCTCTGTATTTTTCACTATACAAGATATCTCTGAATGCTTTTAATGCAGCTCTGCGTTCGCTTTTTGGAGCATTGTTTTTTGACTTTTCAAGTAATTCATTGTAGGCATTAGTCAGAGTTTCATTCCCTGCTGTGTCATAAAACTGTGAAAATACCGCAAATTCGACTTCTGACATGTACAAGTCATCCCCCCAGCCGCCATAAATACCACTGCCAGCCGGGAATTCAGTTTGGTCCTGCAAATTATGGTAATTTGTGCCCGCAGATGTACCAATTCCTACCAAATCAGCACCGCCAACATAACCATAACAAAATGCTGCACCATCGTATGGACCGCCGCCGACAGCACCTTCGTGGCCATTAGTACCCCAACCGGAATTGTTTTTATATCCCATAGCTGCCCATGCAAATGTGTAGCTGTCATTTCCGAATTGTTCATATAAATCTTTTATTTCTTGCGTAACGATAACTTTTCCCGTTATATTATTAATTAACGAATATTGACGTACGCTATCTTCCTGAAAACCGCAAACGGTTTGAAAATTAGCATCTATGTATGAAACTTTGCCCGTGCTTAAATCTTGTTTACCAACCTGAATCTTTGTTGCATCCAATGCATCACAATATTTTTGATACGCGGCATCTTCTTGCGTAGCAAGTGACAGCTTCTGCGATTCTAAGTTTTGTGCCCGAAGTTCTATGTCGTGCATTCGCGAAGTCAGTGCCAATAATCTTGCTTGTGACGCTGCCATTCCCATAGTATTTGTCCTTTTTATTTTTCCTTTGCATGTATAACGGCATTTTTTTGAAAAACTTTAGCGTTTTAGGACAAATTGTTACAAAAATTTACAATTAATATTTTTATTTTTCATTTTTACGAGTAAAAATTTTAGTAGTACTATATAAAAAATAAATAAGGTTTTGTGTATGGAATTTCAAATGCCAATCAGAGAACAAAATTCAAACAAAGGAACTTTCGGAAAAGTTTTGAATGTTTCAGGTTCAAAAAATTATATTGGGGCGGCTTATTTATCATCTTTGGCGGTATTAAAAATCGGTGCGGGATATGTTACTCTGGCATCAGGTAAAAACATTATAAAATCTGTTTCGGCACTTTTGCCTGAAACCGTGTTTTTATCAAGGTTTAACGCATTGAAAAATTTGGATAAATACAATGTTTTGCTTATTGGTTGCGGGTTGGGACAGACATATTGGTCAAAATATTGGTTTAAAAAGTTCATAAAAAAATCTCAAAATTTAACCTTGCCTGTTGTTATTGATGCTGACGGATTAAATATATTATCACTTAATTCTGAAGATAAAGAGATACTTCGCTTTGCACAAAATGACAACAAAATATTAATTATAACACCGCACCCAGTTGAAGCGGCACGACTTTTAGGAACAAAGGTAAATGATATACTTGATGATGCGGAGAATTCTGCTAAAGAGTTAAGTAAAAAATATAAATGTGTCACCGTTCTCAAAACACACAGAACTATTATCTGTTCAAAAGATGCTGAAATTTATGTTAATGAACACGGAAATTCAGCTCTCGCAAAAGCCGGGACGGGAGATGTTTTGGCAGGGTGTATAGCAGGACTTCTTGCGCAAAAAATGTCTTCGTTTGAAGCGGCAAAACTGGGGGTTTATTTACATTCCAGAGCGGGAGAAATTGCATCGGAAGATTTGACCGAGTATTCTGTACTTGCATCGGAATTGATAGATTATTTACCCAATGCAATAAAGGAAATTAATCAATAACTTGAATTCGGCCGTCACTTTTTATATCAAATGATTCTGTTTGTTTTTTCATATAATCAGCAACGAATTTATCTTTGTCATGATTATATATTGATATTGCATTATTCAGTCTGTGTTTTGCATCTAAACCTGCATAGTCACTTGCTATACAAAAATCATCTGCAGCAACGGTATAAATTTTGTTTCTGTCAGGGTTGTTAATATCTATCGGGATTAATTTTTTGTTTTTATCAATAAAATAGAGTTCTGTCATTTTTCCTGCTGATTTGGAATAAGTATACTTCAGACCTGAAACCTGCATAATTCCCGGTCTGTTATCCGGTGATTTTAGAGATTCTTTAATCAAGTGATTTAATCTGGTAACAAGTTCATCCTCGCTCAATTCAACAATAGCCATTTTATTTGCAAACGGCGTAATCAGTCTTAGGTCTCTTGGGGTTACTTCTCCTTTGTAAAAACGACTTCTTACATTGGCTGAATTCATAACCGCTATATCAGTATTAAGTTCTGCTCTCAGAGCATCCGTAATAAAATTGCAATGGGGATTTTCATAAATATATATGCTGTTTTTTAAATCTTCGACATTTGAAATCGTACCGACTACCTCCGGTCTTCCGAGAATGTTTTCAAAATCCGCTTTTGCAACAGAGTCTCTCGGAAAATCATCAGTTTTGATTACGTTATATTGAATTCCCGTAATCTGCCCGAGTTCATTAAACTTTATATTCGGTATATCAATGTATTCGCCGTCCCTCCCTACTTGTAGTATTAAAACGGGTTCACCTTTCGGTGAATAAATCAAATTTTTATCTTCATTTACCCCTTTTATTATATCGTGGCTATGTCCACCCAAAATTATGTCAATATCAGAAACGTGTTTTGCAATATATTGGTCATTTTTAAATCCCATATGTGAAAGTACAATAATTTTGTTTACACCGTTTTCCTTCATCTTGTCAACTTCAGCTCTAAGATCGTCCACGGATGTTTTTACATCTGATATTTTAAATTTATCTATGTCTTCCTGATATTTTACATGGTCTCTCATATCGTGTGGCGCAAGCCCTATTATGCCGTATTTGTTTCCGTGAACTTCGGCAATAAATGACCCTGACAGGATAGAATTAATTTGGTTGTTGTTTTCAGGGTGCATATTTACCCCCAGAAGTCTGTAATTTCTGCTTTCAACAATGTTTGCAAACTCACTGATTCTGCTGTCGCATTCGTGGTTTCCTATAGTGTTGGCAAGTACACCAGCAATATTCAAAAATTCATTGACTACTGCAAGTTCTTTCATGTTGCTTCCCAAAAACATATCTCCTGAACATAATTTCAGCTTGTCTACCGGCATGTCTTTGTTGAATACTTCGTTTTGGTTTTTAAGCAGATTGTTGTCAAACTGGCGGACTGCGGAATAAGCTCTTTCCATCCTGATATTTTGTCCGTGAAAATCGTGCATATGAAAAATACTTAATTGAGCCGGTGAAGTGCGGATTTCTTCGTCATTTTTGCTTTTAAACGACTGATTGACCGTTTTACTGCAATTATTGCTTTTAGACGGTTGGTAAGGATTTGTAATGATATTAGAAAATATTATATTCATGACACGCCTTCACCTGCTATTATAAAACATGTGAAAGAAAAAAATTGCGTAAATATTTACAATAATTTACAAAGACAAACTGGTCAATGCTTTTCTTAGGATTTCTTCCGTATTGGATGAGTCCCCAACCGTGGACATTACATTTTTAAGAGCAGTTTCAATTTCCTCATTATCGTAACCTAATGATAACATTACTGTCTGTACATCTGAAATCGCCGGATTAGGAGTGTATGACATTGAATTATTATTTTTCGGCAAATCTGTTTTCATAAGTTTGTCTTTAAGTTCAAGTATAATTTTTTGAGCCAATTTAGGACCTACACCCTTTGCACGTGTAAGCTCTTTAAAATTCCCGTCAATTACGAATGATATCAAATCGCAATCGTTAAATTCGTTAAGGAGTGCTAAAGCCATCTTTGCTCCGACTCCCGAAACAGAAAGAAGAATTTGAAAAATATCACGGGTTTCTTTCTTCAAAAAGCCATATAAGGACATTGTATCCTCTCTGTGAATTAAAGAAATATACAGCTTAATTTTGTTGTGTTCATTAATTTCTGACGAAATAAAATCTCTCTCAGTAACTTCGAGCAGAAACCCTGTATCAGCAGTTTCAACAGTAATAAAAGTTCCTTTTGAAGTTTTGCGTTTGTCCGTAATAAAGCCTTTAAAATAATCGTACATTATTAACTCCTTGATTGATTACATTATATCACAGAGTATAAATTAAGCTCATTACCGTAATCACACATGTGGTGATTTCTGACATCACGTCCTTTTTTATCTATAAAGTCGCTATCGGGTCTTCTGCATAATATTGGCATTACTCTTTCCCTTATATCACTCAGCAAATCAATGACATCACGATAATTCCATAGATAATTGGAAAGAGAGATATTAGACATTGCATTACCGTTCTTCATATCTTTTTCTGTTTTATATACATTGTATACGAAGTATTTTCCTATTTTGTCGGTTTTAATATCAATCTTTGCAAATTTATGTATTGCCGGTTCTGTATTTTTTATTGTTTCTACAGATTGTTTTGCATATTTAATGTTTGCTTTTGTAAACGGATCACAACATATTTTTTCCGCATTATTAATACTATTGTTAATGAACGCTTCTGCACTTTTTGTAAACTTTATTCCAAAGTTGACATTTTGTGTTGCTGAGTTTAATTGTACCTGCATTTTGTTAATCCTTTTATATTAAGATTGTATCATACAATTATTTAAAAACTCGAAAAAATAATTTTTGCTATCAGTTATTAAAAATGTTTAAAATGATTTTGACTTTACAATAAAATTTGTTTTATGTAGAATATACAAGTATCTGTTTAACAGTTTTGGAGGAATGCCGGAGCGGTTGATCGGAGCGGTCTTGAAAACCGTCGTACGTGCGAGCGTACCGTGGGTTCGAATCCCACTTCCTCCTCCATTTAAAGTCCCGAAAGGGGCTTTTTGTTGCAAAAGGGAGTGAGGATGAG
>JAEEGL013763011.1_pt1 | contig 42931 bp, 40 predicted proteins | sample 9134231 | NCBI WGS metagenome assembly JAEEGL01 (sample SAMN16246548, study PRJNA631951) | gut metagenome | biome: gut microbiome; feature: rumen; material: fiber-attached | host: Bos | place: Iran: Karaj | collected 2018-10 | reverse complement strand
TCCAGGGACATGCTCTGCACCCTTGTGCAGTTTGGGCGGGATGCCTACCTGAACAGGGCTCTTGACGAGGCCAAATACTGCGGATGGAAGCTGGGCGACGATTCGCTGGGCAAGTATGCCAAAGAACAAGCCCTGCTCAAACGCGAGGCAAACGTTGTTAAGATTCTGACAACGATCGGCAGAAAGGACCTTCTGAACTGTCTTTGCGGGCAGGGCGGATACGTGGCAGGCGGAGTCTTTTATGCCTATGACCCTGCACCTCATCCCAATGCCAGTCCCTCCTGCGGCCACACCAGCCCGCCATGTCTGGGCGGCAACTGGGGATGCTTCCGATTCCCTCTGACCACCACTCAAAAAGCACTGGAAAACTGCGGAGCCTATGAAGCCCTGCGGCAGTGGAAGTCCGTCAACGGACCGATCGACCGGTAAGCACCCATGCGTGCAAAGGAAAACGCCATGTCCCATGCTCTACGCCTTACCCTGTTAGCCGCATTGCTTTGCCTGGCCGAACCGCTGTACGCAGCGGTCTATGAAGTCAACGCCACGGGCAAGGATGCCGCAGCCGCGGAAGGCAGCGCGCGCCTGAACGCCCTGCGCCAGTGCATCAATGCCATGATCTCTCCGGATGAAGCCAAAAAGCACGCCATGGAACTTCGCCCGCTGCTGCGCAAGTCATCCAGCCTGACAAACGCCGAAGTGCTGGAAAAAGGACAGCAAGGCAAGCTCACGGCCCTGCGCGCAAGAATCACCGTAAATGAAGACGCCGTGCGCGCCGAGCTGAAGGAGATCCCCGCGCTCGCAGCCATCGTCAGGCAGCCTTCTTCCGCAGGTGCAGGAGAAAAGCCGGCAGCAGAGGAGAACAGCTGGCAGCAGCATCAGGCGGCGCCAGCAGGCAAGCCAGCCCAAGGACAAGGACCCTCCCTTGCCGAAGCCCCTGGCAAGGAGAAAGCATCCTCCGCCGGACAGCCCCCGCAAAACGGGGCAATGCCGGACGCGGCATTCCTCAAGCTGGTGGCGGACATGAAAACTCCGCCCGAGGACATCATCGCGGCGCTTGCAGCAGGAGCGAACCCCAATGCCACCGTTACAGCCGATAACCGCCTGTCTTACGCCAATATTGGTTGGCCCGCCCTCATGGTCTATCTTTACGAAAAATCCGGCCCGAAAAACAAGTCTGCAGCGGTCGTGAAAGCCTTCCTGGACGCCGGCGCCGATGCGGACTGGCACAGCACCAAGGGCCTGCAGCGGCGGATCACGCAGACTGCCATGTATCTCAGTTTCCGCAGCGATGAAGGGGAACAGATCTTCCGCATCATCCTTGCTGCCAGGCCGGATCTGAACCGCGTCTTCGACTCCGGGGAAGCTCTCCTGCAGGACTACCTCGGCTTCAACGGGAAGCCGGAGGTCGTCGCGTACATGCTCGAATGCGGAGCTGATCCCAACGCCGTCAAAAAAGACCACCGCCCGAGCCGACAGAAGCCGGTCCTGTTCGATGCCATCAAGAGTATTACCAGTGAGCATCGCCCGACGGTCTATCTGCAGACCATGCTCAAGGCAGGCGCCAATCCCAATATCACTGACGGCACGGGCAGATCCGCCCTTCTCTTTGCACTGGAATGCAGAGCCCTGGAACACGCCATGCTGCTTCTGGATGCCGGCGCAGATCCCAATATGACGAACGAAAAAGGTGAAACGGCCCTGCTTTTCGCCGTGAAGGATGACGCTCCTGCCGAACTCATCAAAGCCATGCTCGCCCATAAGGCCGACCCGAACCTGGTGAACAAGAGTGGGTGTCCACCCTTGGGCCTTGCCATCCAGAAAGATCGGACCGATATCGTGCGCCTGCTGCTTCAGAATGGTGCCCGACTCGACCTCGCCATCCCCTATGAAAACAAAACGTTTTCCCCTCTGGAACTCGCAGAAAAGCTGGGCAAGAAAGATATGATCAGCTGCATCCGCGATGCTCCTGCCGACGCCAAGGCGCATGGCAATGCGGATCTGACGAAACAGCTCAATGCCGAGATCGCCAGGCTGAACAAGCAGACTCAGGAATTGAAAGTCTACAACAAACACCTGACCGGCGCCATGCCGGACGCGGAATTTCTCAGGATCGTGGCTGACACGAAGACACCACCCGCAGCCATCATCAACGCGCTCGCCACGGGAGCGAATCCCAATGCCTTCGTGACCGAAGAAATGCACATATCCGCTCCCCTCAATATCCTGTCTTGGCCGCCGCTCATGCTCTATCTGCATCCCAACACAGGGCCGAAAAACAAATCCGCCCAGGTTGCCGAAGCCTTCATCAAGGCCGGTGCGGACGCCAACTGGATCAACGAAGGCGGATACCAGGAAAGCGTTGTCAAGACCGCCATGCGGCTCTCCTTTGACGGCGATGCCGATGGCGAAGCGATATTCCGGAGCATCGTATCCGCAAAGCCGGACATGAACCGCGTGGACAAATACGGCTATACGCTGCTGCATGACTGGCTGGATTCGTTCAACCGCAACCAGAAGACCGATATCCTTGAATACATGCTTGCCAATGGTGCTGATCCCAACGCCATCAGGCAGTCAGACAACCCCCGCCGCCGGCAACCGGTTCTGTTTGACGCCATCAAGGGCATCACGGGGAATCCGCTGCCCGTCAATAATCTCGCGGCCATGCTCAAAGCCGGAGCAAATCCGGACATCTGCGACGGAGAAGGCAACACCGCCCTGCACTACGCGGTCAAGAACAAGGCCTATGACGCCTTTGAACTTTTGCTGCGCTCCGGAGCAGATCCCAACAAAGTGAACACCAAGGGTGAAACGCCGCTGTTCTGCGCCGTGGACGACCAAGCGGACATGGCATTCATCAGAGCCCTGCTGAAGCACAAGGCCGACGTGAACATCGCAGCAGCGAAGCGCAATAACAACACCCCTCTCATCGAGGCTGCGCGCAGCTGGGAAAAAGACGGTGAAGAGCTTGTCGACCTGCTGCTTGCGGCAGGGGCTGATACTAACGCTCAGGTCGCCAACGGGCGCACGGCACTGATCTTTGCCGTGCGGGACAACAAGGCTGCAATCGTCAAAAAGCTGCTGGATAAAGGCGCTGACCCCAACATTGCCGAAAAAGGCGGCATCAGCCCTGTGCTCTATGCCATACGGGGAAAGAACGTCGATACGCTGCGCCTGCTGGCAAGGCACGGCGCCGATATGAAAGCAAAAATCAAGTATAAAGACGGAAGGATGGTCTCTCTCAGGGAACTTGCTGATCTGCAAAAAGAAGCATGGCACATTTCCGAGGAAATGGCGGCATGCATCGATGAGCTCTCCCGATAAGGGTCACACGGGAAACACCGTTTCCCGGTCCGTGACGCTCAGCGTGCCAGTTCGCGCTCGGCGTCGCGGGCTTCGGCGCGTCGCTTAAGCTCTTCGCGCTGGTCAAAAAGCTTGCGCCCGCGAGCCAGGGCGATCTCTAGCTTCACTTTACCGTGCTTGAAATAGATTTTTGTGGGAACGACTGTGAGGCCTTTCTGTTCAATGCGCGTTGCCAGCATGCGGATCTCGCGGCTGTGCAGCAGCAGTTTCTTGTCGCGGTCAGGATCCTGGGCGGCATAGCCTCCGCGTTCATAGGGAGCAATGCGCATACCGAGGACATAGGCCTCTCCACCGCGGCATTCCACATAGCTGTCGCCGAAACTCACCTGCCCGGCGCGCAGGCTTTTCACTTCGGGCCCGGTAAGGACGATGCCTGCTTCAAAAAATTCCAGGAACTCGTAATATTGCCTGGCTTTCCTGTTCTCTACGCGCGGTGTATCGGCCATTGCCGCTTACTCCTACAAAATAATCTCGCATTGCGGCCCCGCATGAGGCTTTCCCCAGGCAGCGCTACATTTGCTGCCCGGTTTTCATCCCATTAAGGATAGCGTAAACCTCGCTCGACGTCCATCCCCGCAGCCGCGCCTGTGCTCTCTTGGCCACGGATCGCGGCGCACCACCCGCATGCAGTTCTTCTCCCAGCACAGCACGGACCTCTTCCTCAGGAGAACGGATGGCCTGCTCCGGCTGACCGATGACGACCGTGACCTCACCCAAAATCTGGCTGAAGTCGGGAGGGGCCTCAAGGCGGAAACGGATAAATTCCTCGTGCGTCTTGGTGAGCTCGCGGGCCACGCAGGCTTCGCGGGGGCCTAATACGGCATGTGCTAGGGCAAGGGTTTCTCCCAGCCTGTCGCGCCGCTCAAAAAACACCAATGTACAGGCAAGATGCGCATACGGCGCCAAGGCCTTTTTCTGGTCGCCGTGCCCGCGGGGCAAAAAGCCGAAAAAAACGAATGGCTGCGGCGCGATGCCGCTGCCGGCAAGCGCAACGACGGGAGCGCACGGCCCCGGCACGACGGAAACCGGCAGCCCCGCCTCCCTGCAGGAACGCACGATGCCATAGCCGGGATCTGCCAGCACGGGCATCCCCGCGTCAGAGATGAGGGCGATGTTCTTGCCATCGCGCAGCCATTCCAGAACGGCTGGCGCCTTATCCTTCTCGTTATGGTCGTGAAAGCTCACGAAACGCCGAACGCGCACGCCCCAGCGTGCGCACGCCAGGCTTTCCCGGCGCGTGTCTTCAGCAAGGACGATATCGGCAGCTTCCAGGCATTCTCTAGCCCGCGGGGAAAGATCTCCTGGGTTGCCAAGCGGCGTTGCCACGATCCAAAGCGTCCCAGGCGTGTCCACATTCGATGCCATGCCGTATCAAGCTCCGTTTCAACCTGTTCGCGCACGCCATGCCGCAAGAATTCCCAAACGACATGCCCGAACGCTTCATGCGCAAGCCCAGCCCTTGCAGTGTTTCCGTTCCTTCGCCAGCTTTTTCAGCACGTCCGCACTAAAAAAGCCACCCCTGCGATGTCTCTTTTTCATGAGTATCCGCCGAGAGCACGCCATGAAAATCCATCCTGTGCAGCGGGCAGGGACCATATTTGCGCAGGGCTTCGCGGTGTTCTTTGGTGCCATAGCCCTTATGCCTCGCGAAACCATATTCCGGCCAACGGGCATCAAGCCTGTCCATCAGGCCATCGCGAAAGGTCTTGGCAAGGATTGACGCTGCGGAAATGCAGGGGACAAGGGCGTCACCGTCCACGATGGCATGCTGCTCAGGCAGTGGAATGGCGAACTTGCGGTAGTACAGCGGAGGAATAACCTGTGTGCCGTCGACGAGGACGATGCCAGGCGTCTGCCCCTCGGCTTTCATGCGGAGGCGCATCGCGGCGATTGCGCGGGTCATGGCTAAGAGCGATGCCTGAAGGATATTTATCCGCTCTATCTCGCCCATCCATGAAAGGCCGATGCCCCATCCAAGGGCGAACTCGCGGATATCCCCGGCGAGACGTTCCCTCTCTTCAGGACTGAGAGCCTTGGAATCATCGAGCCCCACCAGGTCAAAACCTTCGGAGAACACGACTGCTCCGGCTACCACAGGACCAGCAAAGCATCCCCTGCCAGCCTCATCCACGCCAGCCGTTAAGACGGCGCCGCCATTATCACGGGAGAAAAGCGACCCCTGAATCTCTGGAATGCGTTTTAAGGAAGGCCGCCGCATGACAAGGCTCCTTGCTGCTATTAACGCAAAAGACACGGCCTCCGCCTAAGCGCAGGCCGTGCAAGGCATCGCGCCGCGCCAGAAAGCGCGGCTTGATTCTAGTAACGGTTGCGGGGCTTGATGCGGGCAGCCTTGCCGCGCAGGCCGCGCAGATAGTACAGGCGGGAACGGCGCACACGGCCTTCCGTCACGACTTCGACATGGTCGATGAAGGGGGAATGGAAGGGAATGATACGCTCGACGCCGACGCCGTCGGAGATCTTGCGAACGGTGAAGGTGGCTCCCGTCGTGCCGCGCTGGCAGCGAATAACGTTGCCCTGGAACATCTGGATGCGTTCCTTTTCGCCTTCCACGATGCGCAGGTAAACCTTGACGGTGTCGCCCGGCTTGAAGGCCGGGATGTCCATGCGCATGTGCTCGCTTTCGATCTTCTTGATGATATCCATAGGGGATCTCTCCTTGAGGAAATGGTGTTTATCCCCTGTCGCCCAGCAGCCTGTCCAGCAAAATGGCGGCAGCAGCGCGCACAGGGAGGTGGTTATAACCGTCCATCCACCGCAGGGGCGGCAGGATGGCGTGGCATTGCTCCAACACCTCAGGCGCAATGCCGTGCCCGGTCCCCAGAAGAAGGAGAACGGGCCTTTCCGCCAGCACGTCTCGCACCTCGTCAAAGGTGGAGGGAGGGCGGCGTTCCCGGTGTTTCTTATCCAGGACAGGCTGGGCGCTCGTGCCCACCAAGCATGGGGGCATACCGCAGTATTCCGTCAGCGCATGGACTGCGTCTTCAAGAGAGCCTACGGGCCTGACCAGTCGAAGTGCCTCGGCCCTGTCAGGGTTTGCCTGCAGGCCAGGGCCTTCCGTCCAATGAGAGAGCAGCGTTGCCAAGAGTCTGAGCTGATCCTTTAGAGGCGTGACCAGAAAGAATCCACTGATCCCATAGGTGCGGGAAATTCGTGCTATATCGTGAATATCGAGGTTTGTCAAAGAAGTTGTGCCCACTCTGCGATTTTTTAATCGCACGGGGTGATGAATCAGGGCGACATACAAATTTTTTCCCGGGCGAAAACGGGGCTGGGCGCGCAGAAACGCTCTGTCTGCCTGGGTAAGGCGGACATGATCCAGCATCTCCGGTCGGTATCGCGCCGTGGCCAGCAGCGACTGCTGCCGCCGCCAGAAGGCAATCTCGGCATGGTTGCCGTTCTGCAGGACCTGCGGCACGGGCAGCCCTTCGTACGCTGGCGGACGCGTGTACTGAGGATATTCCAGAAGGCCGTTGCTGAAGCTCTCCTCTTCCCCGGATTCCTCTTTGCCCATGAAGCCGGGCTGCAGCCTTGCGGTTGATTCAATGACCGCCAACGCCGCGGCTTCGCCGCCATTGAGCACGGTTTCTCCCACGCATACCGGCTCCACCCAGGGCAGAAGTTCAAAAAGGCGCGCGTCAAAGCCTTCGTAGCGCCCGCATACGAGCACCAGTTCATTTTCGTGTGCCAGTTCACGGGCAAATGCCTGCGTGAAGGGCCTGCCTGCAGGAGTTAGGGCAATGACGCGCCGACGTGCGCCGCTGGAGCACACATCGCGCAGTGTCTGCACCAGAGGATCGAGCATGAGCACCATTCCAGGGCCGCCGCCATACGGGCTGTCGTCAACGCTGCGGTGCCTGTCCGTGCTTTTGTCACGAGGATTTGCAAAAGAAAATTCGACGATTCCGGCCTGCCTGGCCTTCTCCATCAGCCCTGTAGAGAGAGGGGAAGCGAACCATTCAGGGAACAACGTCACAAGCGTGTATCGCATGTTGCCTATCGTCTGTCCTCCGCGCCAGCCTCGGAAGGAAGCGCCCCTTCTTCACGATACAGCTCCAGCAGCCCCTCAGGAGGATCTATGACCACGAATCCATCGCCGACATGGAGGCTGATGACGAACTGCGGCATGGCCGGGAAAAGTATCTCGTAGCCTCCCTGATCGTCCGGCGCGCTGATGCTCCATACTTCCTGACCTGAAATGTCAAGAATGTCTTGCAGCGTGCCAACTGTTTCTCCGGAGGGAAGGCGCACTTCCAGCCCCACAAGGTCGCGCAGATAGGGTTCATCCTCTTCTGCGGGGGGCAGATACGCGGCTTCAATGAGTATCTCCTGACCGCGCAAATGCTCTGCTTCCGAGCGGCCTGCGCAGCCATCGAGAGAGATGATCAGCTGATCCCGCCACAGATGCCACTCCCTGAGCCTTACCGGACGAGGGGCAAAGCGCCCTGCACGCATGAGCAGAGGCTTATCGAGCAGATCCGGCGACTCGGCGTAATACTCCACCAGCAGTTCGCCGTTAATGCCGTGAGGCTTGAGCACACGTCCTATGGTCACAAGATTGGAGGGCATTATTCGACGATTTCCAGGAAAACGCGCTTTTTGTTTTTTGCGGAAACCGCCCCGATAAGCGTACGTATGGCACGGGCCGTGCGCCCCTGGCGGCCTATGATCTTGCCGATGTCTTCCTGCGATACGGAAAGCTGCAGCACTGTCCCCTGCTCCCCTTCCGTTTCTCGCACCTGGACCTGATCCGGATTGTCCACCAGCGATGATGCGATGTATTCCACAAGTTCTTTCTGATTCATGTTCTTCCTCGTGCCTGAGTGGCGAGAACCAGCCCAAGCGCAATTATTTTTTTGCTGTGTAGCATGCTGCTGGCGCGGGCGTCAATGTCGGATCATGGCGCAGGCCAGCCTTTGCAGCAGGATACCGATGCGTCATGCCTAACCGTTTTCGGAATCTGCTTCCATGGCAGGGATGTGCGGCACGTTACGCGCGCTGACGTTTCACCGGCAAAGCATGCCCCGCGACTTCATAACGATATGAACACGTATTTTTTTCTAAAAATACTATGGTGCTGAATAATCTTATTATCTTTTAAACAGACTAAAAAACAGACAGGCCCAGAGAAGTTAATTCTCCCGGGCCTGCCGCTTTTTTAACGATTAATTAACTGCTGTTAAGATTAATCTAATGTTGCAGCCTCTTCAACCATGTCAAAGGCTTCGATGACATCGCCGATCTTGATGTCATGGAAGTTTTCCAGACCGACACCGCACTCGAAGTTGCGCACGACCTCACGGGCATCGTCCTTGAGGCGTTTGAGCGATGCGACCTTTCCTGTATATACCACCACGCCGTCACGCAGCAGCCTCACGCTTGCCGTGCGGGTCAGCTTGCCATCCACCACCATGCAGCCGGCGATGATCCCCACCTTGGGCACGGAGAATGTCTGGCGCACCTCTGCCTGCCCAAGGTAGACCTCCTTGGATACAGGCGCGAGCATGCCGGCCATTGCGCTCTTCACTTCGTCCACGAGCTTGTAGATGATATCATAGAAGCGGATATCGACATGCTCCTGTTCGGCCATCTCTTTAACCTTGGCCGTGGGACGCACGTTGAAGCCGATGATGATGGCGTTGGACGCCGTGGCCAGCATGACGTCGGATTCTGAAATTGCGCCGGCAGCCCCGTGGATGATCTCGATGCGCACCTTTTCCGTGCTGAGCTTTTTCAGGGATTCCGTAATTGCTTCCAGCGAGCCCTGCACGTCGGCCTTGAGGACCACGTTGAGGACAAGGGCTTCCTTGGTATCGGCGCTCTGCTTGAGGAAGGTCTCCAGCGTCACGCGTGAAGCCTTCGCAAGCTCTTTCTCACGAAGCTTGGCTGCGCGGCTTTCAGCGATCCGGCGGGCGGCCTTTTCGTCGTCCAGGCAGACAAATTCCTCACCGGCCTCAGGCACGCCTTCAAAGCCCTGCACTTCCACAGGCATGGAAGGCCCTGCCTGCTTGATCTTGCGTCCCTGGTCGTTGAACATGGCACGCACGCGTCCGGAAAAGACGCCGCACACGAAGACATCTCCCTGGTGGAGGGTGCCTTCCTGCACCAGCACGGTGGCCACGGGACCACGTCCCTTGTCCAGCTTAGCCTCCACGACATGGCCCCGGGCAGGCTTATCGGGATTGGCCTTGAGCTCCAGGATCTCGGCCTGCAGGGCAATCAGTTCCAGCAGGTCATCCAGGCCCTGGCCTGTCTTGGCGGAGACCATGCCGACAACGGTGTCGCCGCCCCAATCCTCGGGCTGAAGTCCCAGCTCGGAAAGCTCGCGGAGGACGCGCTCAGGGTTGGCCGTGGGCTTATCGATCTTGTTCACGGCGACAAGGATAGGCACACCGGCTGCGCGTGAGTGGTTGATGGCCTCACGCGTCTGATCCATGACGCCGTCATCGGCGGCCACCACAAGCACCACGAGGTCAGTGACCTGCGCGCCGCGGGCGCGCATGGCCGTAAAGGCAGCGTGGCCAGGCGTATCCAAGAAGACTATGTCGCCTCTCTTTGTCTTCACATGGTAGGCGCCGATATGCTGCGTGATGCCGCCTGCTTCTCCGCTGGTCACACTGGTCTTGCGGATGGCATCCAGCAGGGACGTCTTGCCATGGTCGACATGCCCCATGATGGTAACGACTGGCGGGCGGGGCTTGAGCATCTCTGGCGTATCGACAGAGGATGGCAGCAGCTGCTCTTCGGAGAAGCCGACCTTTTCCACTTCGTAACCGAATTCAGAAGCGACCACTGAAGCTGTGTCGATATCCAGGGAGGAGTTGATAGTAGCCATCGTCCCAAGGCTGAAAAGCACCTTGATGATCTCACTGGATTTGAGCCCCATCTGGTGAGCCATATCTGCCACGCGGATAGATTCTTCAACGCGCAGGCGACGTTTCGCGGCCTTCATCGGCTGAGTTACGGGGGTGGGAGCCTGCATCTTCTTGGGCTTGTGGGCCCGGGATCTGGTGCGCACCACACCTTCCTCATCATCCATATCCGGCATGATGTTATTCAAATTGACATTGGCATTGGTCCGCCGTGGAGAAAAATCCTCAGCGCCTTCGGCAAATCCGGAACCGCGACGGCCTTTGTTGCGTTTCTTACGGCTTTGCTCATTGTCCATGGGAGGCTGCGCCGCAAAATTCGGTGCGAATGGTGCACCGCCGCGCGGCTGGCCTGCAGGACGCGGTCTCCCGGCGCTGCCGGGGCGACGGTTGTCACCGCGCTGAGACATCGCGTCCCGACCATCCCTGCCATCTCTTCCATCTCTGCCATCGGGACGGGGTGCACGGGAATCCGGGCGGGGGCCGCGGCCGCCGCGATCGTCACGTCGCTGGCCCTGGCTGTCGCGCTGCCCGTCACGCCTTCCGTCGCGCGGGGGGCGAGATGCCGCGTCCGCAGGATATACGACTCGCACCTGTGAAGGCTCCGGACGGGAAATCACACGCACGCTGGGCGTGTCTGTCGTGGCTGATGACTTTTTGCGGCCATCATCACTGCCCTTTCTGCCCGCAGTCCTCGATGTCCCATCGGGATCAGCAGACATGGCTGGTATGCGCTTGGGCTTTTCCTGTTTTGCCGGTTTGGGTGCTTCTTCCGCAGGCTCTGCATCGCTGGCTTCAGGCTGGGCTGCGGGCTCAACACTGGCCGGAAGGGATTCCGCAGCGGGCTCCGCGTCTTTTGGCGCCTCGATGACTGGCGCAGACTCCTGCTCTGCAGGCTTCTTCTCCTGCGCTTCAGGGGCTGCAGGCTCTTTCTCCTGCTTCGCCTCCGGAGCGGGAGCAGCGGGTTGCTCCTCAACAGGCTTGGCCGCAGGCTGCGAAATGATGCGCGCCGGAGGAATCTCTGCCTTCGCTGCCTTTTTCCTTGGTGCCTTTTCCTTGCCTGCGCTCTTGCCTGCAGTTTTCTTTGCTGTATCCGGCTGCACAGCCTCCGGCTCTACGGCAGCAGGCTCCTGAATCACTTCATCAGCCGGAGCAGATGGGACTACGGGCATTTCCTGGACAGGAGCAACAGCTTCCTGCTTCGGTTCCACGATGGCTGGAGCTTCGGGCACAGCAACGGGCGCTTCCGTTTTTTTCTCCTCAACATGCGGCGCTTCCGGCGCGACGTTGCGATTATTGCGGCGCACTCTGACCTTCTGCTGTGGCTCAGCTTCCTTTTTCTTCGCTTTGAATTTCTCGTATTCCTGGACGGTAAGCGTGCCGCCTACAGTCTTGCGCTTATCCGAAATGATTTCCCATTTTAACAGGCGGGCGAGAAATTCCTTGGGATCCAGCTTCTGCTCAGCTGCAGCGTCTTTGATTTTTATCTTCGTAGTGTTATCCATGCATTTTGCTCCCGTTGCGGGCTTTGCTCCTGAATTTCATCCTTGCGAACCGCATCTTGCACTGCGGATCCTGGCAGAGATACCAACCTCTTCCCGGCATCGTCCCGGTCTCATCCGGCACCAGCGCGTTTTCTGCGGTTGAAGTTGCCATCATGACATGGCGAAGCAGGAACGGTTTGAAAAATCGCTTCCTGCACACCACGCACATACGCAAGGTTTCAGCCTTCACAGCCACTATCAGTCCTCCCCGCCTTCGTCCGTGGATGACGGGCTGAGGAAATTCACAGCAGCTTTCAGGTCAGCGACCCTGTCCGCCGTCAGTTCGAGTTTCTCGGCGAGGTCTTCATCCGTGGCGGCGCGCAGGTCCTCCAAAGAGTGGAAACCGGCGCCCATAAGGCGATCCACGGAAATCTCCGCGACGCTGGCCACCTGTTCCAGGCCCCGTCCAGCGGACGAACCGACACTAGCGTGCGATTCTATAAAAATATCAATCTTCCAGCCCAGCAGCTTGGCGGCAAGACGCACATGCTGGCCCTTTTTGCCAACCGCGTTGGCAAACTGGTCATCTGGGACGGTCACTTCCAGGAGATTTGCGCTCTCATCCACATTGATGTGCGAAACGACCGCAGGAGAAAGCGCGTTGCGCGCATACACGGCGATGTCGGGATTCCATACCACGATATCGATGCGCTCGCCGTGCAACTCCTGCACGATGTTTTGTATCCTCGACCCGCGCACGCCCACGCATGCACCGACCGGGTCGATGTCCCGGTCACGGGAAAAAACGGCGACTTTGGCGCGCGAGCCGGGATCCCTTGCCACTCCCATGATCTCCACGCTGCCCTCATCGACTTCAGGCACTTCTCTGCGGAAGAGCGCTTTAAGATAATCCCGGTGGGCACGGGACACGATCACCTGCGGCCCGCGGCCTTCCCGCCGGACTTCGATGACAATGGCCTGGATGCGGTCGTTGTGCTTAAAATGCTCGCGCGGAATTTGCTCATCACGGGGCAAAAGGGCCTCGGTACGGCCGAGATTGATCACCCATCCGCCGCGATCACGGCGCTGCACGATGCCGCTGACGACCTCCCCGACGCGGTCAATATACTCGTTGTACACCTGCTCCTGCTCAGCGTCGCGCATCCGCTGAATGATCACCTGCTTGGCCGACTGCGCCGCAATGCGCCCCAGATCGGCGATTTTGAGGGGGAACCCCAGGCTGTCCCCTAAATGCACCGCCTGGTCGTCCTCACGCTCCTGAGCAAGCGCATCTTCCAGGGAGATCTCAGTGTACTTATCCTCCACTTCCTCAACGACGACCTTATACTGGTACACTTCAATGTCACCGGTATCTTCGTCATACTGGACATCAATATCAAGATTTTCCGCATACCTGCGGGTCACGGAAGTGCGCACGGCATCTTCAATCATACTGATCAGCATTTCACGGGAAAGCCCCCTGTCCTTGCTGATCTGGTCAATGGCTTTTTTCAGTTCAAGATTCATTGTTGCTTACCTCCGTCCCTGCCGCCGGCGCCTGGGCGTTTGCCTCCTGGCCGGCTGACTTCTGGGAAAACATGAACAAGATGCGCCTTCTTCACCATGTCCCAGCCTAAAACTGCAGGGACAGGCACGAGCTCCTCGCCGGAGCCTGACGCAAGCAAAATCTCAACGGCAAACCGGTTGCCCTCGACGCTGAGAAGCGGGCCTTTAAAACGTCGGCGCCCGGGATAATCCGGATGCGGATCCGTCAGCATGACGTCCACAGTCCTTCCGATGTAGGGAACCATCTGATCAGTGGAGAAGAATACGCGCTCAAAACCCGGAGAGGAAACTTCCAACACCCATGCGCCGGGCATAACATCCTCAACTTCAAGTGCAAGTCCCACCAAGCGGGAAATTTCAGCGCATTGGTCCACGGAAACGCCGCCCTGCGTCATGGCGTCGGCGCCGTCTGCAGCCGTTGCCGCGGCAGAATCCGCTCGGTCCACATAGATCCGCACCACCGTGCGCCCACCGCCGACAATCTCCACGCCCCAGACGGCGAGCCCCAGCGAGGCTGCCACCGGCGACGCAGCTGCCATGATGATTCCGACAAGTTTTTCCTGCGGTAATCCTTTGTTCATTCTCCACCTTGCATATAAAAAAAGGGAGGCCCCGCAAGGCCACCCCGTCGAAGCCGCCCAACGCGGCATCAGGATGTAAAAAAGGCAAGATCCGAAATGGACCTCGCCTTCCACTGCGTGGCAAATGTATAGACGTTCCTCGCGCTCCTGTCAAGAAAGAAGATGTCTCACCTTACAAAAAAAAAAATTTCTTGGCGCATTTTCACTTGTTTCTGGAACAGTTGGTAAAACATCTTTTTTGTAACCTTGTTATTGCTCTGAACGCGGCTTGACCCTCCCCGCGCAACTGGCTAGGATTATCCTTTGCCAGTATTAGGCAGCAGTGTCCTTTCGGCCAAACAATCTTTTGCAATTTAGAACGTTACCACAAACCTAGCACAGGGTACAGCCATGATTCGCTTCATAAAAAAACGGGATTCCAGGATAGTCCCCTTCGATATTGCGAAGATCGATGACGCCATTTTTAAAGCCGCAAAGGCCCAGGGCGGATCAGACCGCACCATGGCCCGGCGCTTGGCTGATCAGGTGTACGATATCCTTGAATCAGAAGAGAATGACACGCCTGACGTCGAACACGTCCAGGATCTCGTGGAAAAAGTGCTGATCGAGGCCGGGCACGCGCGCACTGCCAAGGCCTATATACTCTACCGCGACAAGCGCACACGGGTGCGCGAAATGAAAACGCAGCTGATGAACACGCTGAAGGATCTTTCGTTCAACGATGCGAAGGAGATGGATCTGAAGCGTGAAAACGCCAATATTGACGGCGATACGCCCATGGGCACGATGCTGCGCTACGGCAGCGAAGCTGCCAAGGCCTTTTACCGCAACTATCTCCTCAAGCCGGAATTCAGCCGCGCCCACGATGAGGGAGACATACACATCCATGACCTTGACTTCCTTTCCCTGACAACGACGTGCTGCCAGATAGACATCAAGAAGCTGTTCACCGGCGGCTTCAATACCGGTCACGGTTTCCTGCGCGAGCCCAACAGCATCCAGTGCGCAGCCGCTCTCGCAAGCATCGCCATCCAGTCCAACCAGAACGACCAGCACGGCGGGCAAAGCATCCCCAACTTTGAATACGGCCTGGCCCCGGCCGTGGCGCGCAGCTTTATCAAGAACATCGACCTCATTCTCGACATTCTGGATGCGCCGGAAGATTTCCGTGGCAACGTTAAGGACGCCCTGCGTTCCCGTTCCTTCCCGACAGGGAAATATGATTCCTTCACGACCATCCTTGACGAGCCGGGACAGGAATTCACGCTGTCGCTGATCAAGGAGCGCTTTCCGGAAGAGCAGGGGCGTCGCATCATTACAAAGGCCATAGCCAAGACAGACAAGGACTGCTATCAGGCCATGGAAGGCCTGGTGCACAATCTCAACACGATGCACAGCCGCGCCGGTGCACAGGTGCCCTTCAGCTCCATCAACTATGGGACGGATACCACGCCGGAAGGGCGCATGGTTATAAAAAACATCCTGCTGGCCGAAGATGCCGGTCTGGGAAATGGCGAAACGCCCATCTTCCCGATACACATCTTCAAGGTGCGCGAGGGATACAGCTGCAATCCAGGCGATCCCAACTACGACTTGTTCAAGCTGGCTTGCAAGGTATCGGCAAAGCGCCTGTTCCCCAACTTCTCGTTTATGGATGCCCCGTTCAACAAGCCGTATCTTAAAGGGAACGACCCGAACCACGAGGTCGCCTACATGGGCTGCCGCACCCGGGTCATGGCCAACCGCCACGATCCGGACAGGGAAACGACTTTTGGACGCGGCAACCTTTCCTTTACCTCCATCAATCTGCCGCGTATCGGGTTGCGCCACCGCGGCGATGTGGAAGGCTTCTTCACTGAGCTGAATGAAAAGGTCGACCTTGTATTCGCCCAGCTTCTCCAGCGGCTTGAAATTCAGAGCAAAAAGCAGTGCCGCAACTATCCTTTCCTCATGGGACAGGGGATCTGGATGGACTCAGACGGGCTTACCCCTGATGATGAGGTCGGCGAAATCCTTAAGCATGGCACACTCACTACCGGCTTCATCGGGCTTGCGGAGTGTCTTAAGGCGCTTATCGGCGTCCATCATGGAGAATCGAAAGAAGCCCAGGAACTCGGGCTGCGCATCGTTCGTGCCCTCCGTGAACGGGCGGATGCCAAAGGCCAGGAAACCGGGCTGAACTTCACGGTCATCGCCACCCCTGCGGAAGGACTCGCTGGACGGTTTGTCAAGTACGACCGCAAGCTCTTTGGCGTTATTCCCGGAATTACCGACCGCGACTACTACACCAACTCATTCCATATCCCGGTGTATTTCCCGATCAACGCATACAACAAAATCAAGCTTGAAGCGCCCTACCATGCCCTCACCAATGGCGGGCATATCAGTTACGTCGAAGTCGACGGAGACCCGCTAAACAACCTTCAGGCCTTCGAAGACATCGTGCGAGCCATGAAGGATATGGGCATCGGCTACGGTTCCATCAACCATCCTGTGGACCGCGATCCAGTCTGCGGCTACACCGGTATCATTGGCGATGTTTGCCCGCGCTGCGGCAGACACGACGGTGAAGGCATCCCTCTTTCCGTGTTAAAGCAGATCAAGGGCTATGTGCATGACAGCCGCAACAGCGACGAACGCGACGAAGCCCACGATAAAATTCCGAACATCAAGTTTTAAGGAGAATATCCATGGTCCATGCGAAAGCAGAGGTAGGGGCAGTTTCCACAGCCAGCCATATCTTGGTCGGCGCAGGCGTCAAATTCGAACGCATACGCCGAATCACCGGGTACCTTGTGGGAACATTAGACCGCTTCAACGACGGCAAAGCGGCCGAGGAGCGTGACCGTGTCAAGCATTGCGACATGGGCACAATAAAATAACCGCAAATTCCATGAAACATAAGCGGCGCGGAAACTCCGCGCCGCTTATGTTTAAATTCTGGCACACATTATCCGCGCATGCTTGCCTGCCCGGGCGGATAAAGCTCCGCAGAAGGATGCGGACATCCTCCGTTCTCCACGAAACCAGCCGAAAGCCAGGCATGCCGCAAAGGCCGCAATCAGCCCGGTCCGCAAACTGAACCTATCTACCTCGCTCTTCGAGAGCGCTCGCCAGCAAATGTTCCAGAAGCTCGCCAAAAGGCATGCCGATGGCGGCAGCCTCCTTGGGGACAAGGCTGGCTGAAGTCATGCCTGGAAGCGTGTTTACTTCCAGGATAAACAGCTCTCCATCGTCACGCAGGCGAAAGTCTGCCCTGCTGTAGCCGGAAAGCCCAAGGCAACGGTGCGCGGCAAGCGCTGCCTCCTGCACGCGCCTGATGACATTCTCAGGAAGCGGCGCAGGGCATATCTCATCCGCGCCATTGTCGGCATATTTGTCATGGAAATCAAAAAAAACCCGTTTCGGCACAATCAGTATGGGAGGCAGAGCCCGCTCCTGTCCGCATCGTCCAAGGATGCCACAGGTCACTTCCTGCCCCGGGATAAGCTCTTCCACAAGAACTTCCTGCCGAAGCGTAAAAAGCGTGTCCAGCGCGGCATTAAGTTCTTCGCCGTTCTCAACACGGAACAGGTCTATGCTCGACCCGCCCGTATTGGATTTGACGAACAGAGGAAATGGCATGGATGGACGCCAGTCTGCAGCAGGTCGCCGCGGCAAAAACGCATAGCGCGGCGTCTGAATGCCAGCCTTGCGGAACAGCGCCTTGGCAGCGGCCTTGTTCAGAGCCAGGAAAGAGCCTGCCGGCCCTGCCCCCTGGTAGGGGCAACCCGCACGCTCCAGCAAAGCCTGTACCAGCCCGTCCTCACCAGGCTGCCCGTGAAGGTTCAAAAAGGCGACATCGTGCTCGCGTGCCAGTTCCAGCAAGGCTTCAAAGCCTTCTTTCAGATCAAAAAGCGTCACAGCATGCCCGCGGGAGGCAAGCGCAGTTTCTATAACCCGGGCGCCTTTCAGAGAAATATCCCGTTCAGTTGACCAGCCTCCGGCAACCAAAAGAATGCGCATCGCTTGCATTAGAACTCTCCGATTCTTTCAAAAAGCGCCCGCTCTACAGCGCGCGTATGTTCAAGATAGCCGTTGATCTTCGCCACCTTTTCCTCTGATATGCCGTATCGCGCCACCAGGTCCTCAAAGCGCTCGTCAAGGGAGACCACATCAGCGTGACGCACACGCTTGTCGGCGTAAGCGACAATCACGGGCAGCTGCAGAGGGTCTGCGACATCATCCAGCAGCCCTCCCTGCCACGGCCAAGACACATGGAACAGCACAGCCTGCGCGATAAGAGGGTTGCCCGTTTCGTCGCGCACCCATGCTGCCCCGAGCTGGGCATGGCTGCCGCTGTAGCGGATCGTATAGGTTTTGGCCAGATCGTGTAAAAGGCCGGCAGCCGTTGCCAAGGGGACATCCAAGGCACGCCCCGCTGGTATCAGCCCCGATTCTGCCGCGCGCCTCACAATGGTGCTAGCCACATCAGCCACAGTGCGACAATGCTCGCGAATGTTCGGGAGCATGTCATACTTGTCCCACAGGCGGACACATTCCGCCTCGTCCGGTACGGTCCAGGAGACGTCAGCCGGAAACTGCAGTGGAGGAAGCATCACAAAGCCTCTCTAAAATCATTGCCGCCCCGTATGACCAAAGCCACCGGCACCGCGACCTGTTTCGGAAAGCTGCATGGCTGCCTGAGGAATAAGACGGAGCACAGGCTGAAAGACGAGCTGCGCTATGCGCTCCCCCCGCTGTACAGTGCGAAGTTCACCGGAGGTATTAAGCAGCCATACCTTGATCTCGCCGCGGTAATCAGGATCCACCACACCCACGCCCTGTGCCACGCACAGGCCCTTAACAGCACCCAGTCCACTGCGAGAATAGATGAAGCCTGCCGCGCCGGGGGCAGATGCCTCCACGCAGATACCAGCAGGCACGCATGCGCGCTCACCCGGTTTAATGTCGATGGAAGCCTCTTCCATGCAGGCACGCAGGTCAAGCCCAGCGGACCCATCTGTGGCATAGCCCAGCCCGCCGCAATACAGCGCTGCAGAGTCACGCAGATACAAAACGCGCAGTTCTCCGGACATCCATTCAACTCCTCACCGCAAACATATCCTTAAGCGCGGCGGCGGGCAAGCTCTGAAACAAGGCATGACCTAGGCCTACCCGCCATACGCGCATAGGCGTCTTCATGCTATCCCATTGCCATATCTTGACAGAAATCCCCGCTACTTCTATCGTTGGAGCCGCCCTTTCAGGGCAAACGGCACATGTTTGCCGCATATATCCAAGTTTCGGGTCGTTCCCGGCTAAAAAGAAGGTTTGTATGAGAAGAGTCGCCTTTATTGTGGATGGCGAATTCATGCGTAAGCGCATCATTTCGCTCAAAGCTTTTTATTTCGACGGCGCAGGCATCCGCCGTCACTGCCTCTCCCACCTCATGCCAGATGAAAGCATCGGACGCATTTTATTTTATGATGCCCTTCCTTTCACCGGCAAGGGAGAACATCCCATCAGCGGACCCATGGATTTTTCGCAGACAGCGCTCATCGCCCGCAAACAGCAGTTTTTGCAGACCCTGCGTGTCACCCCTGAAATAACGCTGCGGCTTGGACGCTCCGCATGGCAGGCAGGGCAATGGCAGCTGGACTCCAACCGGCTTGGCGAGCTCATGGCGGGCGAGATCAGCGTCAATGATATCGAGCCGGGTGATATTTACCCCGACATACGCCAAAAGGGCGTGGACATGCGCCTCGGGCTGGACATTGCCACCATCGCTCTCAAGCACCAGGCGGAACGGCTAGTGCTCGTCGCCAATGATGCGGATTATGTGCCCGCAGTCATTCTCGCCAGAGAGGAAGGAATCAAGGTCGTTCTGGATCCTCTGTGGACCCGCGCTGCTGAGGACCTCCGCGAGCAGGTAGACTATGTGTGCAACATGCTGCCCCGCCCGCAGCATACCAATTATCCCCATGGGATGCATATTTTCGACGACCCGAAGGAATACCATCCTGACCGCCAGGAACCGGTGCAGGACGAAGTCCTGGAAAATTAACCCCCCAGCCGGCCGGACACCGGCCGGCTTTTTCTTTGATTACCACGAATACCTGCGGATACACGGCATCGCTGCCGTCCCTGCCTGCGTATGCGCTGCACGGTTACGGCGATGCCTGCATCATCGATGCTTCCTGCGGACTGTCCATGCTCCTTCGCCGCAGGCGGCTCCGTGACACATCCGGATCATGCGAGGCACTGAAGATGGACCGCCCATCGCCTTCCTCCATCCCCGACGTCCCAGGGGTCTATATCTACAAGGACTCCAGCGGGAGGATCATCTATGTGGGCAAGGCACGCTGCCTGCGGCGACGCGTGCTTTCGTATTTCCGCCAGACATCGCGGCTCTCGGCAAAAACAGCGGCCATGATCGGCCATGCGTCTTCCATCGAATTCCTCACCACCACGACGGAAAAGGAAGCCCTGCTGCTGGAAGCCAGCCTGATAAAGAAACACCGTCCCCATTACAACATCACTCTGCGCGATGACAAGCAGTATGTCATGTTCCGCCTGGCGGAAAAAGAAGACTTTCCCCGCCTCGAGATCGTGCGGCGCATGAAACGGCGCGACGGGGCGCGCTATTTCGGCCCGTATACTTCCGGGCTGGCTGCCCGGGAGACATGGAAGACCATCCACCGCATTTTCCCTCTCCGGCGCTGTTCAGACAGGACGATGCAGCATCGCATCACACCCTGCCTCTATCACCATATACACCTCTGCTCCGCCCCATGCACAGGCAGCATTACCCGAGAAGAGTACGCCGCGCTGACTAAAAGGGTCAGCATGCTGCTTGCCGGCAAGTCGACGGAACTTATGGAAATGCTGCGTGCCGACATGGAGAAAGCTGCTGACGCGCTCGATTTTGAGGCAGCAGCATCCCTGCGCGACCAGATTCGCGCCGTGCAGAAAACCGTGGAGGCCCAGGGGATTGTCCTGCACTGCAGCGACATGGATGCCCTAGGGCTGGTGAGCCAGGCCGCAGGGCTTGCGCTGGGCATCATCTTTGTGCGCCATGGTCTGGTGCAGGATCGCAGCGCCTTCTTCTGGCCGGGGCTGACCATGGAAGACGCATCCGAACTGATGCTTAGCTTTATCAGCCAATTCTATCACGAGGGACGCTCCATACCACCGCGCCTGCTCCTGCCTTTCCTGCCATGGGGCGGGGACGCAGACGGTCCCCGGTTCGTGGATTCCCAGAGTGCGCTCGTCGTCCCCGGTTCATCCGTGACCATGGCATCTCCATTTATGGAGGGCTCCGCCTCCACTCCCTGCTTCATGGGCAAGGATACCCTGGCAGCACAAGCCAGGGATGGCTCCAGCAGGCCGGGATCTGCCCTGAAGCCCCAGCAAGCTCCGCAGCCGTCCCGCGAAAGCGCTGCCCTCACGGAAGATCAGGATGACTCCTCCGAGGAAGGCAGCCGCGAAGCCATGGAAGGCCTTCTTGCAGAGCTGCGCGGCGGTCCTGTCCGGATCGTGACTCCGCAGACGGATGAAGACCGCCGCATCCTGGACATGGCAAGGAGCAACGCACGTGAGGCCGCGCTCAAGAAAAACGTGCCCTCCATTGCAGAGAAACTGGCCGCAGTCTTCCACAGGGAGGCCCCAGTGAACCGGGTGGAATGCGCCGACGTTTCTCACACCGGCGGGGAAGCCACGAAAGTGGGCATGGTGGTATACGAAAACGGTCAGCCCGAGAAGGATGCGTACCGTGTCTGGAACATAGAAGGCGCCGGCGGCGATGACTACGCCGCGCTGTCTATATGGGCGCAGAAAAGGCTGGAGCATGGCGAGCCATGGCCGGACCTGCTGCTTATCGACGGCGGCAGGGGCCAGATCAACGTCGTGGAAAAAGCCTTGCGCGCAGCTCTGGCAGCAGATCCAGGAGACGGAGACATTCCCTTCCTGCTGGCCGGCATCGCCAAGGCCAGGAATGAACGCGGCATTGCTGACCGCCGCGCCGGGAACATCGCCGACCGCATTTTCGTGCCTGGGAGGAGCAACCCCCTGTTGTTGCGCGAAGGCTGCCCTGAACTGCTGTTTCTGCAAAGCGTTCGCGATGCAGCGCACGATTTTTCCATTGGCCGGCACCGCAAGGCGCGGGCACGGCATGCTTTCAGCGGCGAACTTCGGCAGCTGCCCGGCATTGGCCCGCATACGGCAAAGCTGCTCTGGGAGCATTTTGAATCTGTCGCCACCATGAAGGCAGCCAGCATTGAATCCCTCATGGAACTGCCAGGCATAGGCAGAAAGAAGGCAGAACTTATCGCGGCATCGCTGAAAAAGCTGTAACCTGCGCGCACCTTCCTTTTGCTGGACGGCTGTCCGCGGAAGACCGCATGGGCAGCAAATGCCAGCGATTCATCAGCGAGCAGCCTTAAGCGTTTCAATCCTGCGCCAGGACTGTTCGAGGCGAGCTTTGGAGACCCTGCCCTCGCGGACGAGCTCCTTGACAGCGCGGAACGCCCGATCATGCAAGTCGGGGTCGTATTGCAGGTTGTTGCCAAAGGCCAAAATGTCGCAGCCCGCATCAATGGCAAGCAGCGCCATCTCTTTAATGCCATATGTTTTGGCCACAGCCCCCATCTGCAAATCGTCACTGATCACTACGCCGTCAAAGCCCAGCTCCTGCCGCAAGAGCCCGGTGATCACACGCCGTGAAAGCGAGCAGGGCAGCACCGGATCGAGCTGTCTGTTGTAGACGTGCGCCACCATGACCAGGCCGGGCCAGCCATGCCTAAAAGCGGCTATGTACGGCGCAAGTTCCTGTCGGCTCCAGGTATGGCTGACATCAGGCAGATCATAATGCGAATCCTTGCTGGCGCTGCCCAGCCCTGGAAAATGCTTGAGCGCAGGGATAACGCCGGCCTTGCGGAGCCCGGCGGCAAAGGCAAGCGCCTTCTCTGACACAAGCGAAGGGCTGGAACCGAAAAGCCGCCCCATGTCGCCCAGGCCAGGGCTGTGGGGCGAACGCTGAACGTCTACGACGGGGGCAAGGTCCACGTTGATGCCCAGCGAGCGCATTTCTGCGCCTGCCCTATGCCCTAACGAACGCACCTCGCCCGTCCCCATGCGCCCCATGTCCCGTGCTGCAGGCAAGGGGAAAAAACCGCGCGAAGGCTTGAATCTGGATACGCGTCCACCTTCCTGGTCCACGGCGATGAGCAAACGCCCGCCGGCAGCCTTCTGCAAGTCTGCCGTAAGAGCGCGCACCTGTGCGGGGGATGCTATGTTGCGGGGCTCTCCCTGTTTCCTGTCCCGATCAAAGAGGATAACGGAGCCCACGCGGCCGGAGCGGATGGCATCAAGCAGATCCGGCGGAGCTTCAAGCCCCCGGAAACCGACCATGATCATGGCGCCGATCATGCGCTCGACAGAAGGGGCAGCAAAGGCTGGAAGCGCCAATGCCAGCAGGAACCAGGCACATGCCATCGTGCGGAAAAAGTTAGCCATCGACCTGTCCTCCAGCGCCCTGTTGTTCCTCCAGCCTGGCCTCCGGCAGCGCACCCGATGCATGCGCCTTGGCGAATTCCCTAAGTCCGTAGAAGCACATATGCTTCAGATAGGCGTTAATGTCTTCGGATCGGTAGGAAAAAATGGAGACCATCCTTGCGGCGATATCCCTGCGGATGGTGAACATGAGCAGATAGGGGGCCATGACCGCCAGCACGCAGCACTGCAGCGCGGGATCGTCCTCGGCAATGCCCGTAATCTCAGACAGCACCCTGCCGATGGCGCGTTCCTTGACCAGCGTCCCAGCTAAGAAATCCATTCCGCCCAACGGTGAGGGCGCCACCATTTCGTGCGTCCAGATGCGGGCATACAGGCTCTGGCCTTCGTATGCCGCCTTGATGTAGGCATCCAGGATCCTCCCAAGCTTTTCCTCGGCCGTTATGCCGGAGGAACATATCTCCTCCATCTGCTTTTCGTTGACAATGTGCTCGTGCACCTCGTTGAGCACAAGGCGATAGAGATCGTCCCGGCTCCCGAAATAATAATTTATGGCGGCGCTGTTCACGCCTGCCTTGCGGCATATGACCTTGCTCGTCGTATCCGCATAACCGTGCTCAGCAAATAGCTGGAGCGCGGTTTCGAGGATATGGCGGCGAGTGGCTTCGCCATCGTCCCTTGGATTCTTTTTTCTGGAAAAAAACATACGTCGAACCTGTCCTGCTAAGCTTTGACAGAGAGTAAAACAAGTTCTGCCAGCCTGCAAGAAAAGCATGACTTTTAAAAGCCTCCGAGTATCCATTGCCAAGGCACGGGATTCAGGCTGAAAAGCCTTGCGCGCGCCTGAAATGCGTCCATCCCCGGGCCGCCGCTTGAACCGACATCATGCAAAAAAAATTCTGGGGCAGGATTCGCCTTGCCCCAGAATTTTCAGCCATCCTCCACTGGACGGAAACCGCACGTATCTCTTCACGGCTTGTGACGCCCACATACTCCAAGGACGGCTACTGCGGCTTCGGGTGAGAGAGGATTCCAAAGCACGCAGCTCGAATTGAACTCAAGATGTAAAATCTAAATTTGAATTTAAATTCTTCTTCAAACACTGTCAAGTATTAAAAGCGGGCTAAAAGCATGTTGCCGCTTTCATGAACGCTTTGCTTCCGCCTGCATTTTTTTATAAATTTCTTTGGAAGTCCCGGGTGGTGACCCTTGCCTTTTCTTTTCATGCTGTGTTAAATAAAAAACAATTTCGATCACCCGAAGCAAAGGAGCCTTGTTATGGGCAAATTCGTCATTAAGCCTGCAAAAGGCGGCGGTGTCATGTTCAATCTTCTGGCAGCCAACAGTCAAGTAGTTGCCACGTCCGAAGTCTATGCCAAGGAAGCGTCCTGCCGCAAAGGCATTGCCAGTGTGCAGAAAAACGCCCCGATCGCCAAGCTGGAAGACCAGACTGAAGAGAATGCCAAAGTCCTTACCAATCCGAAGTTTGAGATGTTTCTCGACAAGGCAGGCAAAATTCGTTTCCGCCTGAAGGCCCGCAACGGCGAAATCATTGCCACCTCACAGGCGTACAAATCCAAAAAGGCAGCCTTGAACGGAATCGAAAGCGTAAGGACCAACGCTGCGGAAGCAGAGATCGTCAAGGAAGCAGCGGAATAGCACTGGCGGTCAGCCAGGCATCCGGGGCCATAGCTTACAGATGTCTTTCGTCTTTTAATAAAATATGCAGGCCGCGCCATAAGCGCGGCCTGCATCGCTTTATCGCTATCTCACTGGCTTAGGCAAGCTTGGAAAGCAAATCGACGCGTATGGCATCGATGCTGCCGCGGCCATCCAGTTCAATATACTTGGTCTCTCCCTTGGCTGCCAGAGCCTTAAAGTAATAGGCGGCGGCAAGGGTGCCGTTTTTGTCATCGTAATAGATGTCGTGACGCTTGTTTATGGCCGCTTCATCCTGGTCGTCCGGACGGGTCTTCAGCGCCCCGCCGCAAACACGGCAGACATCGCCGTTCGGCTTGATGGCGTCGATGAAGATATTGTTCGGGTGGTTGTTGTTGTTCACGCAGAGGCGGCGGCCCATAATACGGTCGCGCGCGGTTTTGCGGGGGAGCAGGATCTCCACCACATAGTCGAGCTTCATGCCGGCCTGCTTGAGAGCCTCATCGAGCTTGCGCGCCTGCTCCATGTTGCGGGGGAAGCCATCCAGAAGCCAGCCGTTGCCGCCCTGTTCCTTGAGGATGTCCAGCACCATGGGGATGGTTATCTCATCCGGAACGAGCTCTCCCTTATCGATGAATGCCTTTGCCTTTTTGCCGAGCTCAGTGCCGTTGCCGATATGCTGACGAAACACCGCGCCGGATTCGATGTGGCGGATACCGTACTTTTCCATGAGCAGCGCGCCCTGCGTACCCTTGCCGCTTCCGTTGGGACCAAAAATAAGAATGTTCATTTCATGTCCTCCGCCGCCTGTCGCAGGCGGTCTTGGTGTTTTTTATCTGAAGAAACATGCTGCATCATTGTCTGCGGCATGCCGATCTTCCATGCGCCTCTGGATACATCCGAAAAATTCACCTTTCTGTCAATGGCAAATCCTTTTGATCCACGAGCAGCATCCTCCCCTCTGTGCGAAGGTCATGCGCGAGCAGTTTATACTCGCGCAGATAGCGGTATCCCTCCCGTGCGAAGCTGACATGTGAACATGTTTTGGAAATGCCCGGGCAGTCTTCACGCGCCATGGCAAAGCTGACGTGGTCAACAAGGTTGCCGCGAAAAAAAGGCCATGCGCGGCACACCGCCGGACGGGCCGGATGGATGACGCAGCCTTCTCCCTCGCGGAAAAAGATGCAGTTGCCGTCGCTGCCGCACCGGATGACCGGCTGTCCCCGCATCAGCTCGGTGAAGCGCGTGAGGACATCCTGCCCGGGAATCCCAAAAAACACGCTCAGCCTCGTCAAATCGCGCGGCGAAACGACAATGCCCCCTCTGCCCTCGCAGCATTTGCCGCAGCGCCGGCAGGAAAAAAAACGGGAACCGCCGTCAAACAACGCTGCATTGACAGCCGCCAGGCTGTCCCCTGCTGCTACGGGGACATCCGCTTCTGGCAGCGCCGTCCCGGCATCTGCAGCATGGCTTCCATGCAGCCAGACCAGTTTCGGCCTGTGCTTCAGAGAACGTATCTCAGCGGCAGCCAATGGCAACGAATCCCTAGCACAGAGCAGGCATAAAATATCCACTGCGCCCAATGCGGCGATTCCCCTGCCGTACGGGAGCACCCAGGGACGCTGGCTCTGGAAAACAGGAACGGGAATGACGGAGAACCCTGCGTAAAGCAAAGCGCGCGCCTCTGAGTCCGCCAGCGACCCAGTGGAGAAATCTTCTGCGACAACGGCCACAGAAGAAGCGTCCGCAAGAACGTCGCGAAGGCTCTCATTGCCTTGCGGAACTGATAACGCGTCCATACATCCCCCGGCTACGCCTTGTCCATCCAGGCGGAAAGTCGCTCCGCGTATTCCTCATCGGTCCAAAGCCGCTGCCGGTACATCCCAGCAAGCGCGCGCTGGCGTGAGGCTTCGGCCAAAATCAGCGCTGATGCCACGGAAACATTGAAGCTCTGCACCATGCCATACATGGGGATATAGACTTCGCCATCGGCGAGCGGCAGGAGCTCGCCGGAAACACCGGCATGCTCATTGCCCATGATGACGGCCGTCGGCTTCGTAAAATCGTATTCCGTCAGAGGCTGGGCCGACGACGAACAGCTCGTGGCAAGCACACGCATCCCCTGCCCATGGAGGCAGGAGAACAAATCCTCCTTGCTAGCGTGACGTACCGTGCCTACCCATTTGAAGGCGGAAGCCGACGTTTTGCGGCTCAGCTGAGGGAAAGCGCAGTCCGTATAATAAAGATGCACTTCTGGGACTCCGAACGCGTCACAGCTTCGGTAAATAGCCGACACATTATGCGGATCCCAGATATTGTCCATTACCAGGGTGAGCCCCTTCTGCCTCTGGGACAGCACCCGTTCTATCTTCGCCCTGCGGCGTTCGGTCATTGCTCGCATCAGAACTCCAAATTCCCCGGCGTGCGGGGGAAAGGCAGCACATCGCGGATATTGGAAACACCGGTGAGCATCATGATAAGCCGTTCAAAGCCCATGCCGAATCCAGAGTGAGGGACGGAGCCGTAGCGCCTCAGATCGCAATACCACCAGTAATCCTCAGGCTTCTGCCCCATCTCTGCCATGCACTGCTCAAGCAGGCCAAGCCTTTCCTCCCTCTGGCTGCCGCCGATAAGCTCGCCGATACGGGGAACGAGCAAATCCATGGCGGCGACTGTCTCGCCGTCATCATTCAGGCGCATGTAAAACGGCTTGATGGCCTTGGGATAATCATACACCGTCACAGGCGATTTAAAATATTCCTCGGCAAGGAAACGCTCGTGTTCCGTCTGAAGGTCGCACCCGAAAAACACAGGATATTCAAATGCGTTGCCGCTCTTTTCCAGCAGGCGGACAGCGTCGCGGTAGGAGACCTGGGAGAAGCCTCTTTCGAGAATCCCGCGCAGGCTTTCCAGCAGGCCCGGACAGACAAAACGGTCAAGCAATGCTATATCTTCGCCGCAATGCTCCAGGACATGCCGGACGGCGTGGGCGACCAGCCCCGCAGACAGTTCCATGATATCCCCAAGGACGAAGAAAGCGGCCTCAGGCTCTATCATCCAGAATTCAGCGGCATGGCGGGGCGTGTTGGAATGCTCGGCGCGGAACGTTGGGCCGAAGGTATAGATGCGCCCCAGGGCGCAGGCGAGGGCCTCCCCTTCAAGCTGCCCGGAGACCGTGAGCGCGGCGGGCTTGCCAAAAAAGTCTTCAGAGGCACCTGCCTCAGTTCCTGCTGCATCTGCAGGCAGCGTGGTCACGCGAAACATTTCCCCTGCGCCCTCGCAGTCGGAGCCCGTAATCAGAGGGGTATGCACATAGTAGAAGCCGCGCTGACGAAAATAATCATGCACGGCCCAGGCCGCCTCTGAACGGATGCGGAACACAGCGCCGTATTTGTTGGTACGGGGGCGCAGATGGGCTATGGTGCGCAGGAACTCATCGGAATGACGCTTTTTCTGCAATGGATATTCCGCCGCATCGGCCAAGCCGAAAACATCAAGGGAAACGGCATGCACTTCCCATTGCTGCCCTTTGCCGGGCGATTCCACCAACGCCCCGCGAATTCCCACGGATGCACCCGTGTTCACGCCCGCCAGATTCTCCCATGCCTCTGTTCCTTCATCCACGATGCACTGGATATTCTTCAGGCAGGAGCCATCATTGATCTCAAGAAAAACAAATCCCTTGGCATCCCGCCGCGTGCGGACCCAGCCGCGGACGTCGACAGATTCCTGTGCTTGGGAAGCCGCAAGCAACTCCCTGACTCTGCTGCCATACATGGCAAAACACTCCCTCAAAGCTTATCATCAAAAAATGCCAGCCTGCATTGCGAGGCGGCCGGTATAGGCTACACCGCTTTCGTTGCCAGCGCAAATTCCTGCCCCATGAATTGACAGTGACTTCCATTTTACTTATCATTACAAGCGGTAATGAATAAATGCCTGCCTTTGTCCCGGCCACGCAGAGCATCGTCTCGGCATGTTCCTTTGCCCTGGGGGAGAAGGAGATGTCTTTCAAACTCCGGGGCAACTTCCAGAGCGGGCTGAAGCTCTCACCGGCAGGTTAAATGCAGGAAGGATAAAGACGCCGCACCTGCGTCATGAGATCCGTTCCCGGAATGGGCAAGCGTCATCGGCAAAGCCCCGCTCAGCGATCGCATCGCCATACGCACTGGCGGAGCGGCACTTTCCCAGTGTAACAGAGAGGCGGATCCGGTGAATGATCGCCATGCAGACCTGCGGGGAATCCTTCCTCCTCTTCCATAAACCACCGCACGTCATGCAGGACGTCGCCTACGGCCTATGCCGCACTGTTTTATGAAGTGGATCACACACCAATGCATGGCGCTCATGGGCGCGTTTGCCCTTGGTCTGCCGTTGCCAGCCTTAGTTGCGTCATGCGTGGGCGCTGTTGCGCCTGACGCACTGGACATGCGCCGCGCTGCCAAGGCATTTTTTCGCCGTCGGGCCTTCAATCAGATCCACAGAGGCACATCACACTGGCCTGGCTGGTGGATTCTGCTCTGGATGCTCGCACAGGCCGGGATAATGGGTTCACTGCCCGGCTCGCTATTGACAGGGTTCTCTCTGGGAGCGGTTTCTCACACCTTCCTCGACATGTGCACAGACCGTGGCGTCCCTCTCCTGCCCTCAGGCGAAAAACGCCTTTCCCTGAGAATTTGTTCCACGGGAAGCCTCGCCGAATATGCCATCCTGGCCATGACCATGCTTATCTTCTGGCTGGCCGTCGGACAAAGCCGCTTCCTTCCGGCGGTCCAGAACCTTTAATCCGCCCCATGCGGCGCTGCCGTCTTCATCGCTGAAAAAGGTATCACGCCCTGCCCTTCGCGATCCAGTTCCATCCCGCGGCAGGCATCGAAATTGATCAGGACAAGGTGATCGAGGTCAAATCCTACGGTCTGAGGCCTCTCCTGCGGGATGCGGAGCCTGCAGTATATGGCGCATGCGGCGCCCTGGCCAACGCCGAGGGAATTCCTCGACGCATCGTCAAGAGCGATGCGGAAGTCCGGAATCACGCGCGCGACATCGCCCAGCAGCAAGCGCGCATCAGGACAGTCCCCGCTTTCAAGCACGACGCACAGCGCGTCTTCGGCAAAGCGCTCCAAAATGCATGCGCGCGCGCCATCCAGTGCCGCCATGCCCTCCAGGAACTCAATCCTGACGCGCATTACCTTGCCTTACGCCCCGAACGCCTGCGACTCCCTCGGGCTTGCCTACGCGGTTTTTAAACTCCGCGAGCCAGTCTTTGCCCATAAGCGTTTCCGCAAGCCATTCTGCGCTATGCAGGACGGGACGGTGCGTGTCAATGACCGTCTGCCTTTCCTTTTCGTCCCATTTGTGGCCTTTTCCGCGGGCGGGATGGGTGGCAGCCATGGTCATGAGCGTGCGGGCAATGCCTATCTTGCACGAAGGGCACCCAACCAGTATGGGCGAATCCTGGACATAGCCCTCCAGCGCGGACTGGAGTTTTTCCCTCTTCCGTTCCCTCAGGACGTTGTATATCTGCGGGCAGGTATACGCCCCGGCACCGGATTCGCCGCAACAGCCGGTGTTGATGAGTATGGACGAACCTGTCAGCCTTTCCAGCGCGCGGGCGGCCTTGCCGCCATCCTTGGTAGCCTTGACCCCGGACCAGGTCGGATGGCAGGAGGTGTGGAAAATGATGCGTTCGTCGCTGAGCGACTGTTCATGAGGCAGCCTTTCCACAAGGTATTGCACGATGTCGTTATACGCCAATATCTGTCCGTCCAGCCCTGTCAGGCCGTGCCGGACAAGGGATTCCCGGCATGATCCGCAGGCGGTCACAAGCATCCCCACGTCGAAGCCTGCCTTGGCGGCCGCCTGCAGCGCAAGCGCTACCGCCTGGCGGTTGTTCTGGAGGTTGCTTTCGTAATGCTCCGCATCGCCGGCTGCCAGCAGCGGATAGCCGCAGCACAGGTGCTGTCCCGGCACGACGACAGCCGTGCCGGCATGAAGAAGCAACGCTATGGAGGCCAGAGCGATGCGGCGGTAGAACAGCCCTCCGCCGCATCCCGGGAAGTACAGCACTGCCTGCGGCTTGCCCGCGAGTGCGTCCTGAAGGCTCTCCCCCTCGCGCAGGGGCAGGAAAAGATGCGCAGGCATGTCTTTGGGCAGGTGCAGACTTTCGTACATGTTCACCATGCCAAGGGCCGGCCCCTTGCCGGAGAACAGGGGGCTTTCCATGCGGCGGCGCCACATGGCCGGCACGAGGGGGATGACCTGGTTCATTACGTTCTGCCCAATGGCCGCCATGCGGGCAAAGCTCGGGACCCGCTGTTCCGGCTTCGCGCTGAGGTAATCCAGCACATGCGCCTTGACTGGATGCCCGCCTGCCCCTTCCCGATTAACATACGCCAGAGAACTGAGGGCCACTTCAGGGGATTCTATCTTCACGGGGCAGACCGCAGCGCAACGCCCGCACCCCGTGCAGTGCTCCACGAGATGGCGCAGTTCCTCCAGCAGATCCGGTGCCGGCTTGCCCGTGGTCACCTGGGAGTAGTAGATGGCCTCTGTCAGCGCGCCGAGAATCATATTCTTGTTGCGCGGGTTATACTGGAAGGAATGCTCAGGGTAGACCATGGGGCAGACGATCTTGCACTTGCCGCATCGCGTGCATGTCTGCACCTGGGCGAGCAGTCGGATGAGGCGTTCCTTGTCAGGCAGGCCGGACTGGTTGATGTCCTCGATGAGCCTGTTGAACGAGAAGGTGAACGGACGCACGGGCAGGATCGGCGTCACCAGCTTGCCGGGATTGAACAGGTCGCTCGGATCGACGCGCATTTTAAATTCACGCAGCCGCTCCATTTCGTTTCTGTCCATGAAGGCGATCTTGGTGATGCCAATGCCGTGCTCTCCGGAAACGGCGCCGCCCAGATCCTGGGCCTTTGCCATGACCTGTCGCGCCGTATCCTCGGCTGCCTCCATCATCAGAAGGTCATTGGAGTTGACGGGGATATTGACATGGCAGTTGCCGTCGCCGGCGTGCATGTGGCTTGCGACGATGATGCGGCTGCTTTCCATATATGCGAGGATCGAGTCGATCCTTGCGGCGAGCTTGGGGAAGCGCTCCTTCTGGGAGGCAATCCATTCGCCTGCATGCGCGGCCAGCGCATCGTCATCAAGGCCTTCTTCCTCCATCGGATCTCCTCCGGCGATGTGGGAGACCCGCGAAAACTCGGCGTTGAACGCCCCGTCATCCACGGGGAAGCCGGGAAGACGCGAAAGCTCCTGCAAGGCATAGCGGTAGGCCCGGGCCGTTGTGATGACGTTCAGTTCTTCCAGGTATTTGGCGAACTCCGGTATGCGCGCCATGGGCAGCACGACGTCTTCATTCATTTTAAAGCCCGAGGTGCGCTTGGCTATGGCCGACAGCCTGTGCCGGTCTTCCCAAAACAGCGCAGCTTCCTTATCGTCCCTGGCGATGGCAGCGAAGACGTAGGGAGAATCCTTGCCTGCGAGAGCCTGGATCGCCTGCACCGTCTCATCGAGAATATCCGCATTGTTTCCGTCGACCTGGACGATGATCACGGAAATGGGGTCTTCGCTGTGCCTGTCAGATTTCCTCTGATAGCCTATGGCCTGTACATATTTGGAGTTGAACTCCTCCAGCGCCGACACGCGGACATACTCGCCTTCGGAACGGACGCGGTCGCGCAGGGCAACGACCTTGCCCACCAGTTCCGCTGCCGGGACCATGGACTTGCCGTAAAATTCCAGCACCATAACGCGGGAAAGGAGAGGCTTGGTGTGCAGGGTGAATGTCGCCTCGGTGATGATGCCGTCAATGCCTTCCTTCTGCATGCCGGGAAGCCCGCCCAGCAGCTTGTTCGTAACGTCTTTGCCAAGGCCGTTCCGGCGGATGTCGCACCCTTTCAGGCTGACAAGGCTGCGCAATCCGCCGGAAAGGTCTTTGACCTCGAACTCCGCGGTCTCGTCAGGCAGGATCTTGTGGCCGGGGTGATTAACTCGCTCGATGCGGATTATTTCGCCCGTGGGCGTGACCATGCTCCAGGACAGGAGGTTGTCGATAGTGGTCCCGTACTCAAAACAGAAAGGCCCGCCGGAGTTCTCGGCCACGTTTCCGCCGATGGTGGAAGCCGTCTTGGAAGCGGGGTCAACGGTGAACAGCAGCCCTTTGGACGCGGCGAAATCAATGGCATCCTGCGTGATAACGCCGGCCTGGCAGGTCATCGTCTTCAGTGAAACGTTGACGGATTTCGCCGTCAGCTTGGTGGTGCTCACCACGACCGTGCGCTTGCGCGCCGGAACGGCGCCGCCCGTGGCTCCAGACGCGCCGCCGCGCGGGATGATGGCGAACTTCATCTCGTTTGCCAGGCGGACCAGGGAACTGATCTGCTCGGGCGTTTCCGGCTCCACAACGAGCAGAGGCAGTTCCATGCGCAAGTCGGTGGAATCGGTAGAGGCGGCGACAAGGGCGCCACGCCGCCGCATGATGCAGTGCCTGGGCATAATGGCGGCTATGCCCTCCACCAATGTCTTGCAAAACTCCTGCTCGGCCTCGTAAGCGCTCCAGAACATAGTAATGCCTTCGCTGATGGCCGTGGCATACTGATGGGCAAGGGACTGTGCCTCGGCACGGTAGCGGTCGTCAACGCTTTTGCGCACGGCCTGGACGGAAATGAACGGGTTGTACGCGACAAGGAAGAGCTCTTCGGCCAGCGTTTTGGCGAATTGCCGCACGCCCTCCGGCCAGCGCTCAAAATCCTCCAGATTGATGCGCAGGATGCGATTGACGACGTATTCGGCGGAAATGGAAATATGCGGTCCCTTATGGGCCATATTAAACTCCTGGAGATATGCTGATAGGAAAAGGCCCCGCTCACGGGCAGACGGTGCGGTCAGGCTACAGCGGAGCAGTCATGCGGTCAGTGACGTTATTCTTCACCCATTTGGGGTCAAGCCATTCCAGCGGTTCCACGGGAATGCCCCAGACCAGCACGCCGAAATGCAGGTGATCGCCGCCGGCCAGCCCGGTTGTCCCGGTCTTCCCGATGATCTGTCCGGACTGCACGCTATCGCCTGGCCGAACGCTGATCTCGCTCAGGTGGGAATACTGCGTCATAAGCCCCATGCCGTGGTCAATGAGAACCATGTTTCCATGAATCCCAAGGTATCCCGTCCAGGCGACGCGGCCGTTCTGCGAAGCCGGCACGTCAGCCCTGGCGGTGGAGGCGAGATCCAGCCCCATATGCGTCTGCTCGTCAATTTTCTGGCGGGCATCGTCAACATAGGTGCGGGAATCGCCATACCTGGCCTTCACTGCAGATTTAGGCAGCTGGAGAAAACGTCCGTTCCACAGGAAGGACGGAGAGACATTGCTCATATCCATGCAGACCTCGATGAGCTTCGCATCATCGATGGCCCTCTCTTTGCTGTTGGCGCACAGATACTGCTCCAGTGTCGTCTTCTGCTCAGGGCATATCTGGGCGAGTTCGCTGGCCTTGAAATTAAGGAAGGACTCGGGGATCTTCAGCGTATCGGAGCGGAACGTCCGGTTGATAGCCCGTATGGGCAGTCGGCTCGACGTGACGTTGCCAGCCAGGTCTCGGGCCATGACTTCCGGAAAGAACTCACCAGGCTTCATGGAGAAGGGGAACGGGAAGAGACAGACATAGCCGCCGCCACATTTAAAAGCGGGGAAAAGGGTCGTCCCCAGACGCACGCCCGTACTGTCCACTTCTTCGGAAACGGTGTAGGCAATCATCCCCGCGCCGCCGCGCCGCACTCCCTGCGGCCAGCTTTTGACGGAGATCTGCGGAGGATGCGAATCCAGCACTTCAGGGAGCCGCAGGGTCGTCGCGTTGCCGAAGCCGAAGCCGGCAAACGACCCGTCCTGAACCTTGATCTCAAGCTCAAAAGCACCTTCGGGAAGCTGGGTGTCCTTCAGGCTGAACTGAGTCTGCCGGTGTGTCTCCAGCTTGGAATATTTATCCTTCAGGACGACCATCGACTTGTCTCCGCGGCGCACCGTGACCGTCACGGACTGGATGCCCGACTTGTCGTCCATGGACAGGCTTACGACCTGATTGACCCCCATCCTTCCTGAATCCGGCGGATCCATAACAACGGCAGGGCCGCTTAAGTCTTTCATGAAAAACCAGACCACGGCAACGGCAACGACCAAAAAAAGCAACAGCGCAAGCGCTGAAACCCCAGAGGAAGATTTCCTCTCCCGAAATATGGAACGTCTTCTGAACACGTGTATTCCTTCGGGGATACCCCTACAAATCGCATCAAGTAATAACGCAGGTATATTTTCGCTTTCTTGCCCTGCAAGTCAAGGATTGCTCGCAGTTTTTTCCCGGAATCCGATGAATGCAGGCGCCACTTCATCATGCAACTGGCAGGCATGTTCCCCCGGCATGCCAAAAACGGCATGCACAATGGTGCGGAAGGGCATTTTCCTTCTTGCGAAATGCGCCTAAACACCTTGCCCATCCCTGCCAGTTTGTGATAGGGAAGGGAAGTCAACGTTTTTTAAGGTGGGAGCACAGGCATGTTCCTCTCTGAGTTCACAGCGCTCTTCAAAAAAATGGGTTGGGCCAACCGCATCACGCTGATGCGCGTCGGAGCCGTCCTTCCCATTCTCATACTCATGCACTTCCCCAGTCTGTGGACATGCTGGACAGCCATGTTTCTCTTCGTCGCCGCCGCAATTTCCGACTTTCTCGACGGCTATATCGCCCGCAGGGAAAAACAGGTGACGAATTTCGGGAAATTCCTCGACCCCCTGGCGGACAAGCTGCTCATATGCTCCATCCTTATCGAGATGGTAGGGCTGCGCTGGGTACCTGCATGGGTGGTCATCGTCATCATCATCCGTGAGCTGGCTGTCACCGGATTGCGCGCTGTCGCCGCGGACAAAGGCATCGTCATTGCCGCAGACAGATATGGCAAATGGAAGACCGTGCTCCAGATCATTGCCCTTGTGCCTCTGATCATCCATTATCCCTTCTTCGGCATCCCGCTTGACATACTCGGCTCTGTCCTCCTGTATGTCGCGCTGTTCCTAACGGTATTTTCCGGCGTCAATTATTTCCTCATGTTCTATAAGGATTGGCGCGCCAGCCTTTCCGCAACCCCAAGCTAAATGCAGGCTTTGACCATGAACCTTAAAACACTGTCGTTTCTGCCCTGGAAGCTCATTCTTCCGGCTATAATGATTCTGATCAACTGTGTTTTCCTTGCCCCTCTGCTGTGGGGATCGAACAGCCTGTACACGTGGCACAGTCTGAAAGAACGGCGCGGGGAGCTTTCCCAGGAAGTTGATGACCTGAACAGACAGCGCTCCGCGCTGAGCCGTGAGATACGCCTCCTCAAGGCCGATCCTGCCTATGTGGAAAAAATTATTCGTAACCGTCTAAATTATGTAAAGAAAAACGAGATCCTCTATATCTTTGACAAAGGCGCCCATAATTCAGCCTGGGATGAAGGCAAGAAAAATGCCAGAGCAGACTAGGGATGAGCAAGCTTCTTTTACAGCCGTGACAGACAACGCCGAACGGCTCAAATGGTATCAGGAAGTCCTTTCACTGGATCCTGATTCCCGCATTTTCCTTCCCTATGCCCGGCTTGTGGCGCAGTCCGGGAATATCGCCGATTCGATCGGCATCCTCAAGAAAGGGTTGGTGAAGCATCCCGAATTCCTTGAAGCGAAACTGGAGCTGCTCGATCTTCTCGAGCGCTCAGGTCAGGGCTCCGCAGCCATGGCTGAATCCTCCGAGCTGATCGGCCAGCTCTCTGCACATGCCTCTCTCTGGGAGATATGGAGCCGCATGCCCGGAGTGCGGGCGGACATGGCCGCGATGCTTATTTTCTTTGCTTCCTGCATGAAAAACGAGGGGTTCTCCCTTGCTGACGTGCTTAGTGCAGGGCTGCGCGGCCTGCGCGCTGGTGAGGGGACGTCCCGTCCCGTGCCGCATGACCAAGCCGCTGTCTCTCCAGACGCCACCGTCATAGAGAATCAGCGTGAAGAAGAACTTCTGCCTTGGCGCAGCCTCGACGAAGTCCCCGATGATGACGATTTGCCGGACACCGCCCTGAAAAGCCCGACGCCCTTGACCTTGCAGCATGGCACGGAAGAGGTCCGAGCCAGTGGCGGCGGCATTTCCCTGCCTGGGCCCATACCTCCTTCAGAAACAGAAGGGAAATGCTCCCTTTTCACACGCTCCATGGCCGCGGTCCTGGAAGAACAGGGAGCGCTGGAAGAAGCTGCCGAAATTTACCGCGAACTCATAAAACAGGCGCGCTCCGACGAGGAACGCAACGAACTGAATGCAAAACTGGAAAGCCTCATGCACAGCATACCAGACACCGAGGGGCAGCAGGCAAGGGCCTCTGTCATCGGCATGCTGGAAGAGCTGGCCGTCCGCCTGGAGCAGCGGGCCAAGGGCTGACCATGTCAGGAGCCTTCATGGATAGAAGCATACCATGCGCATTGACCGCCATCGCCGCACTGCTGGCGCTTTCACTGGCAGGCTGCGCCCAGGTTCACAGCACCTACAAATCATCCAAGAACTTTTACCATACGCATATCAACCGCCCGGCGAAGCTCCATGTTGACGATAAAGCCATCCTGGACAATCAGGAACAGAGCCTCGTGCACCGTGTCATGCCCATCGACGAAGAGCTCACCAAGCTCGAGAAAGCCCTCGATGCCATGGCTGCGCCGCCGGGAGCGGAGGACGCCAGTGCTTTCCTGGGTCGCTTCCCATGGCTCACCGGACTATACATGGTCGCGCCGGACGGGACTCTCGGTGCCGGCGTGCCAGGTGCCCCGCTTAAACAACTGGATTTCACCCCGTTGCTGGAGGTCGCCCCAAAGACTGTTCCCCGCGATCTGCGCAGCAGCGTCCAGGATTCCCCGTTTGGACCTGAAGTCCTTGTCGCCCGTCCCTTCCTGCAGGAAGACAAGCTTGTGGTCCTGCTCGTGGCGGCATTCGATTTCCGGGCTCTGCTCCCCTTTGCTGCCTCCCCTGGCGAAATCGTCGCGCGGACGGCGGACACTCTGCTATGGAGCGGAGACCTTGATTACGCTTCCACACCCATGGCTGACGTGGACTGGACAGCCATGCTGAAAAGCCGTACGAACGGCAAGCTCTCCAAAAATGGCATGTCCATGGTTTGGGTGACGCGGCATATCGCGGAAACCCCCGTTGTTTTCGCCGTGGCCGCGAAGTAGGCACTGCAGACACTTTTAACCCTTGCCTCTCCACCACAAGGCTTAACCGCTCAGAGGAAGGCAGGCATGAACCCCGAGGAGACAGCGCATGTCCGAAGTAACTGCTATTGAGCACTTGATTATGTCGCAGCGCAGGTGGTCCCCCCATGCCACCGGTCAGTTCACCTCTCTCTTGCACGACCTCATTCTTTCCGCGAAAATCATTTCCCGTAATGTCAACCAGGCTGGCCTGGTTGACATTCTCGGCGCCACCGGCTCCGTCAATGTCCAGGGCGAGCAGGTGCAGAAACTGGATACGTTTGCCAACAACACCCTGGTATACAGGATGCAGAGTTCCGGGGCCGTATGCGCCGTCGGATCCGAAGAAATGGCGGAACCGTTTTTTGTACCTGAAAATGAGCCTCACGGCCATTACGCCATTTTCTTTGACCCGCTGGATGGTTCTTCCAATATCGATGTAGGCGTGAGCATCGGCACTATTTTCTCCATCTACCGCCGCCCGGATGACGAGCAGTACTGGCTACTCAATGCAGAAGCCCTGATGCGTCCGGGCATAGAGCAAGTTGCCGCCGGCTATTTCCTCTATGGATCCTCCACCATGCTGGTCTACTCCACAGGACACGGCGTCAACGGCTTCACGCTTGACAGCAGCATCGGCGAATTCCTCCTCACCCATCCCAACATCCAGATACCGCGCGTTGGCAAGTACTACTCAGCAAACCACGGCTATTTCAACTACTGGGATGAAGCCACGCAGAAATCCGTGCATTCCTTCAACCGCCCGGCACACATGGCGCCCCGCTCCATGCGCTATGTGGGGTCACTCGTGGCCGACTTCCACCGCACACTGCTCAAGGGCGGCATCTACATGTATCCTGAAGACTCCAAGCATCCCAAGGGCAAGCTCCGCCTGATGTACGAGGCAGCTCCCATGGCCTTCCTGGCCGAACAGGCCGGCGGCAAGGCCACCGACGGCAGGCAGCGCATACTCGACATCGTGCCCACCTCCATCCATATGCGCACGCCGCTAATCATAGGCTCTGCCGACGATGTGGACCAGGTGCTCGGCATCTATAAGGAAAGCGGCAAAGTCTAAGCACGTTTGGATCTCACGATCCGGCCTGGCAGCTGCACTCGCGCCGCCAGGCTTCATTTTATCCGGCGATCCCGGCAAGCATGGATGCACAATGCTTATCCTCGGCATAGAAAGCTCTTGTGACGAAACCGCCCTTGCCCTTTGCGGGGACAGCGGCACGGTCGCCTCCGTCATTTCAAGTCAGGCAGACCTGCATGCGCTGTTTGGCGGCGTGGTTCCCGAACTGGCCTCGCGCGAACATGCGCGCCTGATCGGCCCTCTGCTGGACAGCCTGCTCAGCAAGGCCGGACTTGGGCCAGACCCATGGGACAAGATCGACCGCATCGCCGTCACGCGCGGCCCGGGCCTTCTCGGATGCCTCCTTGTCGGTGTGGCATTTGCAAAAGCCTTGGCCGTCGCCTCGGACAAACCGCTCATCGGAGTCGACCACCTGCAGGCGCATCTTCTGGCAGCCGACCTTGAACATAATCTCCCATACCCATCGCTCGGGGTGCTTATCTCCGGCGGTCATACGCATCTATACCGCATGGACAGCCCCGTAGACATGGCCGTTTTGGGCAGGACCATCGATGATGCCGCCGGGGAAGCCTGCGACAAATTCGCCAAAATGGCAGGACTCCCCTATCCCGGTGGGGCTCTGCTTGACGCGCTTGGCAGGCGTGGCAGAGCCGACAAGGATCTCTTTCCCCGTCCCTACACGCATAATGACAATCTTGACTTCAGTTTCAGCGGGCTCAAAACTGCCGGGCTCAGCTGGATCATGAACCACCCGGAAGCGAAATTTCCCGCCGGAGGCCTACCCGCGCGTGACCGGCTGGACATGGCATCTCCAGAACTCTGCGACGCGGCAGCCTCCTTTCTGCTCGCCATCGCCGAAACGCTCTGCATCAAAGCGCGCAGGGCCATGAGCACCTTCGCGCCCAGGAGCATCGTCGTCGCCGGGGGCGTCGCCGCCAACAGCGTCGTTCGGAGCGCGTTCGCAGCCCTATCCACAGAAACGGGCCTCCCTCTGTACATTCCCAGTCCTGCCCTATGCGGTGACAATGCCGCCATGGTGGCCCGCGCCGGCTGGCACATGGCCATGGCCGGCCGCTGCCACGGGCTGGAGCTTTCGGCCATCCCTCGCGGCCATGCGATTCCCCAGGACTGGAAGCCCTGCCCCGCAGCCTGACACCGGAAGCACGTTTTCATCTTCCTTGACAGGATACTGGGGCATGTTTATAATTTTTTCGCTTAAATATTACCTGTTCACTGCACTATAACGGCGGCCCGGCCGCCTGCTTGGAGGAACGCTTCATGTCCATGCCAGTTACCGATGCGGAATTTGATGCCGTCGTGATAAAATCGTCCATCCCCGTGCTTGTTGATTTCTGGGCTCCCTGGTGCGGACCTTGCCGCGGCATCGGCCCGATTGTGGACGAGCTTGCCCAGGAATATGAAGGGAAGGTCCTTGTCTGCAAGGTCAACGTGGATGAGAATTTCAAGGTGCCCAGCCAGTTCGGCATTCGCGCCATCCCCACGCTGATCCTCTTCAAAGACGGGGAAGTCGTCGACCAGATTACCGGCGCCGTAGCCAAATCCGTGCTTTCCGGCATGATTGCGAAGGCTCTGTAATGGTCTATGACGCTGCGGTCATCGGCGCTGGCCCTGCCGGCATCACTGCCGCGCTCTATCTTGTGCGCTCAGGCGTGAGCACGGTCCTGGTGGAGAACGGCGCCACAGGCGGGCAGATCCTCTCTACCGCCGAGATTGAGAACTATCCCGGCTTCCCCAAGGGTGTCAAAGGCTGGGAACTTGCCGACCTGTTTGAGGCGCATCTTGCCGGATATCCCGTGACGCGCAAGCGCGGGAGCGTCGCCAGCATGGATGCGCCCGCCTCCGGCAAACCCGCTGTCCTGCATCTTGAGGACGGGGAAGAGATGGGAGCAAAGGCCGTCCTTGCCTGCTCCGGCGCCAGCCACAGGAAACTGGGCGTTCCCGGCGAGCTGGAACTGGCAGGCAGAGGGGTTTCCTACTGCGCCGTATGCGACGGCAACTTTTACCGCGGGCGTGATGTCGCCGTTGTCGGCGGGGGCAATTCTGCCCTGGAGGAATCCCTCTATCTCGCGCGCATCGTGCGCAAGGTTTACCTTATCCACAGGCGGGAAGCGTTCCGCGGCGACAAAATCTACGAAGACAAGGTCCGTGCCTCTGCGAACATCGAGCTCGTTACCAGTTGCATCGTCGATGCAGTTGCAGGGCAGACTGCAGTGGAAGCCGTCGATGTGCACCATCTGACCACAGGCGAGAAGCGGCGCATCCCTGTGGACGGCGTGTTTATGTATGTGGGCATGGCGCCTGCCAGCGGATGGCTGCCTTCTTCCGTCATGCGTGATGCTGGCGGCTTTGTGAAAACCGATGCGGAAATGTGCACGAACATCCCAGGAATATTCGCCGCCGGTGACATCCGGGCAAAGCACTGCCGCCAGGTGAGCAGCGCTGTGGGTGACGGAGCGACGGCAGCGACGGCGGCTCTTTCCTATCTGGAGCAATGGCATGCGTAATCTGCTGCTTTCCCTTTCCCTTGTGTGCACTCTGCTGCTTGGCGGATGCGCCTTCATCGACGAATATTTTCTTCCTCCGCCCCAGGATACCGTCCAGGAGCTGTTCGAGGCTGGCAATGACGCCATGCGCGAAAAGGACTACCTGGCCGCGATCAAACACTATACCCGCATCAAGGACGAGTTCCCCTTCAGCCCGTACGCCGTGGAGTCCGAGCTTGCGCTTGCGGACGCGCATTTCCTTGACGGCGAGTTCCCCGCGGCGACGGAGGCGTATCGCGACTTTGAGACGCTGCATCCCAAGCATGAAGCCATCCCGTATGTCCTGTATCAGCTGGGCATGTCCCTGAAAAACAGCTATGTTTCCATAGATCATGCGGGTACGGAAGTGCAGGAGGCCGAAGGCATCTTCAGACGCCTGTCCCAGGAATATCCGGAAACGGAATACGGGAAGAAGGCCCCTGAGCAGATCGCCGCGTGCCGCAAGCTGCTGGCGCAGCATGAGATCTTCATCGCCAATGTTTTCTGGGGGATGAAGAACTACCAGTCCGCATGGACTCGCTACCAGCATGTCGTCCGCACCTATCCAGATGTCAAGGAAGAGGCCGAATTCGCCCGCAACAGGGGCGAGGCTGCCTACCTGAAATACCGCCAGTCCGATGCACAATCCGTACGCGAGCGGCAGCAGGGAAGCTGGAAAGACTGGTTCAAGTGGCTGTAAGCTTGCAGCGCAAGCCTGAATGATAGCACAGGCCGGCGGGTAATTCCCGCCGGCCTGTTTTCGTTACCGCTGCCCAGACGCACAGCACGAGGCGTGCGATCCGCCGCGCATGCTTCAAGGGCTTACAATGTCCCCATACTGAAACGCATCCGGAGGCAGCTGCCTTTTCCGGAAGGTCACATGGCCGGCAACCTCTCTTCATGGGCGGCGCGCAGCTGGCCGCAGGCGGCCTCGATGTCCTGCCCCTTGCTTTTACGGACAATGGCCGTGATACCCTTCTGCCAAAGGGCTTTTTCAAAACG
>JAEEGL014368486.1_pt1 | contig 42936 bp, 44 predicted proteins | sample 9134231 | NCBI WGS metagenome assembly JAEEGL01 (sample SAMN16246548, study PRJNA631951) | gut metagenome | biome: gut microbiome; feature: rumen; material: fiber-attached | host: Bos | place: Iran: Karaj | collected 2018-10 | reverse complement strand
GACGGCAAAGGCGCCGTGCACCCGATCGACGAGTACATGGCGATAAGCCGCGCGGCGGTCGAGCTCGATACGAAGCTCGGCGAGTTCCTTCGCCTGATCGACGCATTTGCGATGGAGTTCATCTCTCTCTCGCTCAAGTTCAACCAGCCGCGCTTTTGCGGCCGCGATATCGAGTTCGAGTGCCGCGACGTGTTCACGTGCAAGAAACAGGCCGACGCGCTGAAGCGTCTCGCGCGGGCGATAGACTACCTTGAAGGCGGATACGATTGTTCCAAGATTCATGACGCGATTATAGCATATCGCGATGCGTCGGTAAACGATCCCCTGATCTGAGAAGGAGCGACTGCCATGGTAAACACAACCGAAGAGAGAGTCAAGATCACGATAGATGTGCCGAAGGTGCTGCGCGCGAAGATACGGGTGGCGGCGGCGGCGAACGACAGGCTGGTCTCGGAGGAGATCCGCAGCACACTCACGAAGGTCTACAGCGACGAGGATGCCGTACCATGCGCGAGCTGATATGCGGACTCATCATGGGGGGGGCCGTCGGGCTCTGCATCGGCGTGACCGGCGGCGTGTGGCTCTATGCCTGGATGCGGAAGAACAGGAGACGCTTCAATGCATCTCGCTGACAAATCCCTCGTGCTGGACATGCTGCGCATGCCACGGCTCGGGCTCTCGCCCGACCAGATCCAGAAGATCGAGCGCATCATCGACGGCGCGCCGATGGCGGAAGATCGCGAGCGGTCGTTCTTCACGTTCAAGGAGGCGATGGCCATGCTCGGGTTCAAGACCCGGCAAGGTGTCGCGAAGTGGATTCAGCGCGGCACGTTGGCGGCGTATGTGCCGCCCGGGCGCGCGAAGGCGATGGGCGTGACACGGGAATCGATGGAGCGCGCCTTGGCCCGGAGGGCCGGATGATGGCGGCGGGCGCAAAAAGATGGCGCGTGGAATTCATCCGCCTGCTGTGCAATCCCGACGGCAGCCGGATCGCGCGATCGATACGGCGTGAATGGGTGTTCGCGAAGAGTGCGTCGCAGGCCGAGAGTCTATGCCGGCGGCGAACGGGCTTTAATGACAAGCCGCAGGATGTTGGCGGTGGCGTGATCGAGTGGATAGATTGCGATGTCATGGAGGTTGCCGATGCGAGTTGAAGACTTCCTTGCGAAGCTTCAAGGCGTGCGTCCGAACGGCGACGGCTCCTGGATGGCGTGCTGTCCGGCTCACGACGACAGCAACCCTTCCATGAGCGTCACGGAACGCGGCGGCAAGATCCTGGTGCATTGCCATGCCGGCTGCAGGGCGGAGGATATCGTTGCGGCGGTTGGATTGGAGATCAAGGATCTGTTCACGGACTCGAAACCGCCATCGAGCGACGCCGGCAGGGATGATGGCGGCGCGGCCGAACGTGCCGCGCTAGGGACAGACGATACGTCGGCGGCGGCGAAAAAGATGGCGGATGGCACCACGCGCAAGCGCAAGAGCGGCAGCCATGGCCGGCGCGTGTGCGGGTACACTTACCGGGGCCCGGATGGCGAGGTGCTATTTGAAGTCGGCAGGTTCGTCCAGGATAACGGCAAGAAGACTTTCATGGCGTTTCATCCAAAGGCAGATGGCAGCGGATTCGATTTCGGCATCCACGACAAGGCGAGCGGCAAGCTGCTCGTGAAGATGATAGCGCCGTATCATCTGCCGCAGCTGCTGGCGGCGGCGAAGGCCGGCCGGTCGCTTGTGATCGTCGAAGGTGAGAAGGATGTCCAGACTGTCGAGAAGCTTGGATTTGCGGCGACGTGCAATCCCTTCGGATCGATGAAGTGGGGCAAGGATTGGCCGGAGAATTGGGGCGAATGGTTCAAGGGCCTGAAGGGAATTTTGATAATCGCGGACAACGACGCGGCCACGATCAAACGGAAAGTACGCGGCAAGGAGATCGAGAAGGAATTCCTCGCCGGGCAAAAGCATGCCTGGGACGTGCGGCGGCAGCTTGTGGCGGCGGGATTTGGCGGCGCCATCAAGATGATGGTGATGCCGGCGGTCGGCGATGCGACGCCGAAGGATGTGTCGGATTGGGTGGATGCACGCCGGGCCGCGGGATTGGCTGCAGACGGGGCCGCATTCAAAGAGGCGATGAAGTCGGCGGCCGATTGGCCGGATGCGTGGCGGTTCACGGATGACGTCCTGGCGGCGGCTCACGATTTGAAGGCGGAAGTTGCGCGCGCCGAAAAAAGCGCGCGCGATGCCTCATCTGCTGACACGGGCGAATTGACTGGACGTTTCGGCCGCCCGGCTCCCCGCGCCCCTGGTTCTCTTAAAAAGTACATGGTGGATTTCGACACCGGCGGAGGGCGATATATCCGGCTGGTGTTTGAATACGGATGGGATCCGGCTCATATTTTCGCTTCGGCGTATGCGGCGGTGGCAAGATCGTTCAAGGGCGAAGACATGCCGCGCGGCGTGGGGCCAAGGCTTAAATGCTGGAGCATAGCGATATGGCTGCTGATGCGCGGATCGTTCTTCTGGCATGAGCGGTTCTACATGGATTTCACGATGGCGATGTTCCTCGATCGGGATGAGCGTGAATGCCGGCTCATGAATGTCACCAGCAACGAGTTCCTGGCATTTGTCGGTCGTGCTGCCAGGCTCGAGGATATCGAGCCGAAAAAAGGCGATATGGCGAAAGTCATGGGGCTCGTCAAACAGATCGCCGTAGATCCAGACTATTCGCGTGGCGTCATTCCGGGTCATTCCTGGGAACGGCGCGGGGATGTGATATACATATCGAACGGCGACAAGACGATATGCAGGGTGTCACGCGATGGCTGCAAGATGGTCCAGAATGGTACGGACGGCGTGGTGTTTCTGCGCGGCGATACTCTTGAGCCGTGGACGCTGTTGGATGGGGACGGCATCGATCCGTTCTCCAAGGCGAAGGTTTTCACCGGCGCCAGTTGGATGGAGCGGCACGGCTGCATGAACGTGCGGCTGTGGGTGCTTAATCTGTTCGCCGGTCACAAGACCAAACCGATGCTGCTCATCACGGGGCTTGCACAGTCCGGAAAGACTCGCATGGCCAGAGCCATAAAGGAAATTCTCGGTACTCGCCGGCGCGGGTTGCCGGATGCCGATCCGGTGGACATCGAGGACAATGACAAAGGCCGCGAGAGCTTCTGGGTCGCTGTCAACTCCTGCAAGGTCGTGATCTATGATAATCTGGACACTAAAGTCAAGTGGGTATCGAATACGCTGCAGAACGCATCGACAGGCGGATCTTCGGAACGCCGGCGGAATTACAGCGACGACCAGCTCGTGACGCTCCAGGCGAATGCCTCGATCATCCTGACATCGAACAATCCGCTATTCTCCACGGATGGCGATGGCGGCATGGCCGATCGTGTGATTGGTATAAATTTGGCGAGGCGATCGTTTACGGACGAATATGCCGTGCAGGCCGACATTGCGGCGAATCGAAACGCTTACATGACTTGGATCGCTCGGACGCTGTCCAAGGTGCTGGCTGATGATAAGCCGGTGGATGATAGCATCAATAGGCGCCACCCGGATTATGGGCGCTTTAGCGTGCGGATCGGACGGGCGATCGGTGAAGAGGATGCGGTGATTGCGGCGCTAGGTTCGGCCGAGGCCGATAAGGCCCTGCTGCCTCTGCGTACCGATGTCGTCACCCGTGAGGTACTGGCCATCCTTGCCGGTTGCAACTGGCAATGGTCCGGTACCGCCGGCGAGATGTCTGCCCAGATCATCGAGCGCCAGGGGGAGGATGCTGACGATAAGACCTCCACGGTCTATTCGTCCAGGCGCGTCGGCAAAGCTCTTAACCGTTACATTCGCCAGATGGGGCTATTGTTCAATATGGCGGAGCCCAGGATTATCACCGGGAAAACTTATTACGAGTTCAAAGGTGTAACGGCACTTGGTTCGTCCGTGGTGGGTTTGGTGGATTTAAAGGGTTCTTGTCAACAAAGTCCTAAAGAGGGCGCGTGTATACATTCCCCCGAAATCCCCCCCCTAAATCCACCAAACCCACCAAGCGGGGATCTATTCTCGCGCGCGGGCGCTGCTGATTCTCCTTTCGTGGCCGAAGAAGATATGGGGGGTAATGGTCAAGAGGGTTTAGATAATGATGACGACTTGGAGTTCTAGGATGGCGGAAACAAGAGTCATATCGGATTCGGGCGCGATCGATCTAGGATATGCGATCCATAAGCGCGTTGTCGCTGAAGGTGGCTACATGGTCCATTTGGAAGGCAAGAGCTTTTTTGAATGGTATGACCGCAAGAATGGAGTCTTCTCTCGTAGTTTTTCCCCTGCGTTGATGGATCTGATACGAAAATATCGCGAAAAACTTCGGGTTTATGCTGCATGGCGGCGAGATTGCCTGGGTCATGAGCCCCCGGGGTCAGGTTCTTCCGGGACCCCCTTCAAGGCAGGAGCGGAACCCCGGCGATCGGCCTTCGTCGGAGTGCAACGCGAAAGCGAATGCCATGTTATGCACGATTTCCCGCCAAACGGTCCCGGCGGGATGGGGGGCGTCGGTGGTGCCGATGTGCCGGACACGGAGTCAAATGGTGGATTTCGCGCGATTTTTGCGCCTCACGGCGCAACGGAGAAGAGGGAAGGCGGGCGGCCGTGACTCCAATCCAGCTATACCAGGCGGCGGATAAGCTGCGGAATAAAGGTCTCTCGGAACGGGAAATCGGCATCCGGCTCGATGTCCGCCAGTGGACGATTAGCCGGGTATTGAAGTTGTCGGCAATTCATCCTCTAGCGATGATCCTGTTTGAAAGGCACGGCATGGCGACATTGTCGGCCCTTCTCGAGGTCGCCAGTAATCCGGCGCCGGTGCAATTCTCATCGTTGGCCGCCTTCGAGCAGTTAGTTGGCCGGCGGCGCGGGCAATCGATCCGGCGGCGAGACGTGGCGATGATTCTCGCCTGGCGGAGCCGCAATCTTGACAGAGCCCCCTTCCCGACTACCGCCTGCCGATCGTGCATGAAGCGGACGGGCGTGCAGGCGGATTTCTTCGGCGATGTCAAGCCGGGCGCCCTGGGCATCTGCAAGGATGCGGCATGCTTCGCCCGGTGCATGAATGCCGTTATCGCGCGGCGTGCCAGATGGGCATCAAAAAAGACTTTCCGGGCTATTCCGCCTGGGGACAAAAAAAGAAAGGCAAAAAAATGAAATCCACAAAAAAGAATACGGCCGACAAGGTCGATCCGAAAACACCTGCCGTCGAACCTGCAAAAGCGCCGGCGCGAACGCCGATGGACATCCCTGCGGCGAATCTCCGCCATGCGCCATGGAACACACGTACTAAGGTTACGCCGGAAAGCGTAGCAGATCTGACGGCATCCATCAGCAAAGACGGTCTGATCCAGCGTATCGTGGTGGTGCGTGAGACGGCGGATGATTCCGTTTATACCGTCATCGCGGGCAACCGCCGCCTTGTCGCATGCCGTGAGGCCGGATTGGATCCCGTGCCGTGCGAACTTCTCGATGTCGCCTCTGCAGCCCAGGCACGACGGCTGACGCTGCTGGAAAACCTGCAGCGTCAGGATGCCGACCCGCTGCAGGAATCCAGCCTGATCGAAGCGCTTGTGAACGATGGCATGTCCCTGGCTGAGATTGCCGCCGAAACCGGGCGCGGCGAGAAGTGGGTTGTGCGGCGCAAGAATCTCGTTAACCTGTGCGATGCATGGCGCAAACGTGCCGCCGCCGGCAAGATCTCCACCGATTGTCTCGAACACGTCGCCGCCTATCCGAAAGAGATCCAGGAGAAACTTGTCAGAGAAGACAAATGGCGAGACAGCAGGCCGGGCGGGTTGCATTGGTACGACATATCGCGTTGCTTTACGTCCATGGGCCGCGAGCTCAAAGAGGCGCTTTTCGATACAACCCCTTGCCGCAGTTGCGCAAACAACAGCGGCGTCACGCCCGATCTCTTCGATTGGGACGGCAAGCCGGCGGCGCTTGGCAGATGCCTTTGCCCTGGATGCTACAAAAAGAAATGGACTGCCGCCGTCGATGCCGCGATCAAAGAAGCGAAGGATGCCGGATGGCCCGTCGTCAATGGGCGGCCAGATTACGATGTCCGGACATCGTTGAAGCGCACGCCGAAATGCACGGTATTTCATAAATACAAAAACTACAACGACGAGATGGTTGCCGTATGGGCCGAACCTTCTAAGAGGAAAAGCGCTGATGCCGGCAAGTCGGAAGAAGAGCGTGCGAAAGAGCTGAAGGCGGCCCAGGCCGAACGGGCGAAGAAGAAAGCCCGCAATAAGGCCATCCGCAAGCTGGCGGAGCTTTGCGCGAAGGATGACGCGCTTGCCGCCGCCCTGCAGGCCCGCTTCTTTGCGCGTGAAGCCAAGGACGCCGCATCGATTGTTTCGTTTGTGCCGTTTGTTATCAGCTTCGCCTTCTACGGATTGGACAATTACTATTTACCGTGCTGCAGATCCAGCAAGACCGATGCCGCCACTGCCGCGATATTCGGCAACCTGGATATTCCAAAGCACTGGCCGAAGGTCTTCGCAAAGAAAATCATCAGGAATCTCGACCCGTCGAAGAGCGATGGATTTTACGCCGATCGTAATTCCAAGGCCGTGCTTGCCATGTTCCCGGCATTCCGCGAGCAGCTTGGCGAGGATGACGCAAAGCTGATCCTGTCACGCAAGAGCGTGGACGCCTTCTGTGCTCCGAAGATCACATGGGATAAGGATACGGACGAAAAGTAATGAAAAAAGCCCCTCTCACGTGTTCGCGCTGTCCGAAGTGGGCGGCATGCTGGTGCCCGATCAAGGCCGCGCCAATGGTGCCCGCGCATCCCATGTGCGATTTCGGACACCGCGCCTACACGCGAGACTACGCAGCGAAATGGATGCGTAAAAAACACGGATACACCAAACGAAAAGAAAAGCTTCCTGGCGAGTGTCAGGACGAAGTTGCCGCCGCCCCTCGCAAACGGCCCGAGGTGGGTGCGAGCGAATCGTGTGCGCCACGAAGGCGGGCGGCGGCGACTTCTGATAATGAAAGGTACGAATGAAAGGTGGTATGGCATGATTCTTTCTAAAGTTAAATACAATAGCAACGACGGGTACGAGCTGGTTTATACTTGCCACGGTTGCGGCAAGGAAATTCCAGACAACCGCTTCTTGTACTGCCCGCATTGCGGCGTGAAGTTTCTTAAGGATGGACGACCCGAGAAACTAAAGCTAGACGAGGGCGATATCTGCGGCCTGATTGCGCTTGCCATAGTTCACGGCGGATTCGAGAGAGCTGGGCGGGAAGGTATGAAAGATGGCAAGTTCTACAAAGTCGAGGGACCCGGGAGGTGTGGTATGGTTTGGGCCGCATGGAGTAAAGAGACACGGGACAAGGTACAAAAAGAGCGTGTAGCAAAAGAGACATCGGAAGGCGGTGCAGCATGACGATAAGATTCTCGCATGACTATCCGAAGCTGCACGGCCAGACATCCGCGACCCTGCTTGCGGTGCGGCCGCTCCGAATCGACAAGGATACGCCGAAGGAGCTGATTGAATACGATACCGGGTATGACGGCGGACACTTCCCCCTGCGTACGGGTGACTATATCCAGCTTGTTTTCATCGGCAATTTCCATATTCCGTTCTGCACGATTCGCCCGGCATGGCCTTCGAGCAAAAAAGAATATTACCAGCGATCCATCGGCTGCACGTTCGACATCGTGCGCAAAGAACGCGAGGCAACCAATGGAAGCAAATAACGCGGCGGCGATGCGCGAGGCGCTTGTCTGTCTTAGGGATGCAGCACGGAATTTTTACCATCAGATCTTGAACTCGAAATACAGTGTCATCATGGACAAGTACACTTGCTGCAAACAGGGATTTCCGGCTGTCCTCGACTTGCGTTATGCAATTCCAAAAGCGAACTTTGCCATCTCAAAGCCGCTGCGCAACTGCGATGTCGGAACGGCGGATGAGCAATCTCAGAGATACAATTCATTCTGCCATGACCACAGGACAATGGAGAAGTGCTGTGAAAGTTGCCCCGTGGAAAAAAGTGCGTGTTGTGAATTGGCGTGGGCGCAGATGCCATACGAAAGCGAGGCGGCAAAGTGAATATCAATATCGACATCTATCAGATAACAAACGGCGCTGGTCTTTGCGAAGCTGTTAACGTCAAGACTGACATCTCATGTTCGCCGCGTGAAGGATTCGACTTTGGCGCGATCGCCGAACTGGAACGCGATCTGGGGCCGTACATCGAAGAACGTCTAACCGTAGCGATACAGAAAGGTAAGGTAAACCAATGAACGAAGAAAACACATTCGAGACACCACAGATCGAGGCTGCCGTTGCCGAGACCGAACGCTGCAAGAAACTCTTGAAGCCGGGCATTTCGCCCGAGATGACGATTCCGGACGCGGTGAAGATCGTGCGGTCGGAAGCGGCAAAGAACACGGGCGACCTCCGCTCCGCGCTCACGATGCTCGCCGACTATGCCATGGGATCTGATGCAGAACGGTGATGAAATGAAATACTCTGATTTTCTGGAAAGCAAGCGCGATGTAGTCGAGCCCGTTGGTTTCAACGTGGCGGATGACGACATAAACTGCAAGCTCTTCAACTGGCAACGGCGCATCGTCCAATGGGCGATAAAGCGCGGCCGTGCAGCGTTGTTCGAGGATTGCGGCCTTGGCAAGACTGCCCAGCAGGTAGAGTGGAGCCGGTTGGTGAACGTCTATACCGGCAAGCCCGTGCTGATCCTTGCGCCTCTTGCGGTTTCGGATCAAACCGTGCGCGAAGGCAAGAAGTTTGATATCGATGTCACGAAGTGCATGAGCCAGGCAGACGTGCGGCCCGGCGTGAACGTGACGAACTACGAGAAGCTTGAGAAGTTTTCGTCCGATGGATTCGGCGGCATAGTGCTTGACGAAAGCTCGATCCTCAAGGCCTACGACGGCAAGACGCGCATGCGGATAACGGAATTCGCGAAAGGCATCGGATACCGGCTCTGCTGCACGGCCACGCCCGCGCCGAATGATCTGGTGGAGCTTTGCAACCATGCGGAATTCCTGGATATCATGGGCGGCAAGGAGATCCTTGCGCTGTTTTTCCGGCAAGACGGAAACACTACGCACAAGTGGCGGCTGAAAGGCCATGCAAAGGCGGCATTCTGGGCATGGATGGCCGAATGGTCGATTGCGCTGCGCCGTCCGTCCGACATCGGATACGACGATAGCCGATTCATGTTGCCGCCGCTTGTCATGCACGAGGAATCCGTCGTCAACGAGCGCCATGACGGGTATCTGTTTGCGATGGAGGCGAAAACGCTCGCAGAGCGTCGCCAATCTCGCCGCGATTCCCTGGATGCCCGTGTTGCGCGTGCGGCGGCACTTGCAAACGAATCGCAAGAGCAATGGCTTGTGTGGTGCGATCTGAATTGCGAGAGCGAACGACTTGCCGCCGCGATAAATGGTGCCGTGGAAGTCAAGGGATCTGACAGCGACGAACACAAGGAGCGGGCTTTGCGAGGATTCGCGGATGGTACCGTGCGCGTACTCGTGAGCAAGCCGAGCATCGCTGGTTTCGGAATGAACTTCCAACGATGCCACAACGTATCGTTTGTCGGCCTCAGCGATTCGTACGAGGCGTTCTACCAGGCTATTCGCCGTTGCTGGCGTTTCGGCCAGACGCAAAGCGTCCATTGCTATGTGATCTGTTCCGATTCCGACGGCGCGGTGGTGGAAAACATCCGCCGCAAAGACGATCAAGCCCAGGAGATGTTCGATTCGGTAGTCAAGGCCATGGCCGGTCTTGGCGAAGTCTGCGCATCAAGGCGCAGCGAAATGGATTACAGGCCCGGCATCTCGATGACGGCGCCAGATTGGCTAGTCACGGTTAAATGAAAGGTAAACTCAAATGAAAGTATTGAATCAAATCGAAGGCGATCGCTATTGCGCATACAATGGCGACAGCTGCGAGGTGCTTACGGCGTTGCCGGACGAATCGGTTGGATTGAGCGTTTTTTCCCCCCCCTTCCCGGGCATGTACGCATACACCAATTCCGCGCGGGACGTAGGCAACGTCAAGGATTTTGCGCAGCTTGTCGAGCATTTCTCCTACCTTGCCGGCACTCTGCACCGAGTGACGCAAAAAGGCCGGATATGCTGCATTCATCTTACGCAAGAGCCGGTATTCAAGGGACGTGATGGATATGTCGGCCTGCGCGATTTTCGCGGGGATCTGATCCGTGTCATGCAAGATGCCGGGTGGAGGTACTATTCGGAAGTCACGATCGACAAGAACCCCATGCTGAAGGCGAGCCGCACGAAAGAGGCGACGCTGCTATTCAAGACTCTCGCCGCCGATTCGTCCATGAACCGCCCTGCGCTGGCTGATTATATCGTGGTGTTCAAGCGTGACGGCGAAAACGAGAACCCCATCCGCGCCGGGATCTCTGAACGGTATGACAACCGCGATGGATGGATCACAAGCGACGAATGGTGCGAATGGGCCGCGCCCGTATGGTACCGTGCCATGCCTGCCGAGAAGAGCCCGCACTATCCGTTCCAGGACAACTACCCTTCTCGCCACCAGTCGACGGACGGCATAAACGAAGGCGACGTGCTGCGCAACTTCACGGAAGGCCGCGAAAACGACGACGAGAAGCATCTTTGTCCGCTTCAGCTTGGTGTGATCGAGCGTTGCGTGAAGCTATGGAGCAATCCTGACGATGTGGTGCTTTCGCCGTTCATGGGTATCGGCTCTGAAGGATATGTCGCAATCCGCCACAATCGGCGCTTCATCGGATGCGAGCTGAAGCCTAGTTATTTCAAGGTGGCGTGCGTCAACCTTCGCGATGCGGAACGCCGCCGCATCGATTCAAACAATGACCTCTTCACGTTTAACCAAACCTAAAAAGGAGACTACCATGTCACAAACATCAATAATCCGTGGCGCGATCTTCCGCCACACGCCAACCCAGAACGAAGATCCAAACAAACAGCATCCCGTCTACGACATCCAGCTTGAGGTGTGCGGCGTCAAGCTACGCCTCGCCGCATGGCCGCAGGTACCGTCCAAGAACAACGCGAATCTCAAATACATGCCGGTGAACGGCGACTACGCGCGCGGCGAGATCCGCCGCCTGGTGGACGTCACGCCAGTGATGAACGCGCAGCAGGGCGGCGCCGCAACTCCGCCGCCAGTCGCAGTCCCGCCGCCCGGTTCCGCGGACGATCTCCCCTTCTGACATGGCGCGCCGCCAGGACAGACCACCGCGCCGCCGGCGGGGCATCATCGCGCAGGCCATCGCCGACCGCGCGGCCGATGCCGTCATCGCGTCGCACCTGGAAGGTACCGCATGGCCGGAAGTCGGCCGTCCGATGTCCTCCACTGAACGGTCGCACGCCTTTCGCGCGCGCGGGCGGGAGATACGCGAGATTCCGTGGATCGCCAACCCTTTCGACCGGTGGATCTGCGGCGTCTCGCTTCTCCGCTTCGGGCTCACGTACTTCCTCGGGCCGGACAAGATGCTCAAGCGCCCGCCGTCGCCGCGCATGGAAGGTTTCGTCCGGGCGCTCGAAGAGACCATCCGCTTCGGCGGCAACCGGCACGTCCGCTGGCCGCGCGGCAAGGGCAAGACCACATGGCTCAAGATCGCCGCCATATGGGCGCTCGTCTATGGATATCGCCGCTTCGTGCTGCTCATCGCCGCCACCCGGCCGATGGCCGAAGAGGCCACCAACGAGATATGGCGCTTCATGTCCGAAGACATGCACTTCGCCGCCGACTTCCCGGAGTTCGCCATACCGCTCGCCGACGTGGCGCTCACTCCGCAGCGGTGTCGGGTCCAGACTTACCACGGACTCAAGACCCACATCGTCGAGAACGCGCGTTTCTCGTACAAGCGCTTCGCCGTCCTCGAGGGTAAGCCGCATACAGGCGGCATCATCGCCGCGCGCGGCGCCGACCAGGCGATCCGCGGACTCAATATCGGCTCCGTCCGGCCCGATTTCATTTTCATCGACGACCCGCAGACCGACGACGACGCGAAGTCCGCGCAGCGCGTCGACAAGATCGAGACGCGCATCCAGGGCGCGGTTCAGGGACTCGGCGAGTCCAACCGCACCATCGCCGCCGTGATGGCCTCTACGCCGATCGAGCCGGACGACATATCGGAACGCTACGCCGATCCGGAGCGCCACCCCGAATGGCTTACCACCACAGAGCAGCTTGTCTACCGCTTCGGCCCCGAAGAATGGATCACGCGCTATCTTGCGGAAGTCGCACGCGACAACCTGGCGCACGACGTGATGCTCACGCGCTCGCGCAACTTCTACATCGACAACCGCGCCGCGATCGAGCTCGGCGCCCAGGTGATGGACGAATCGGACTACGATCCGATGCTCGAGGTATCGGCCTACCAGCACGCGCTGAATCGCCTGCACACGATGAAGCCGAAGGCGTTCTATTCCGAATGCCAGATGAAGCCGACACGCGCCCAGGGCGTGTTCCGCCTCGAGGCGAAGCGTGTCGCGAAGAATCTTTCCGGCTATGATCTCGGGATCGTGCCGCCGCAGTGCGACCAGGGAATCCTCGCATATGTGGACGTGAACGACGTCGTCGGCCTCAGGTGGGAGATCATGGCGTTCGGCAAAGGCCGCGTCACCGCCACGCTCGCCTATGGCCGCTACCCCGCCGCCGGCACCCTCTATCCGAAAGGCACGCCCATCGCCGCCATCCCCGCATATCTCGCACCGGCGATGCGCAAGGTCGCGGAAACCATCCGCGCCGCCGTATTCCGTTCCACGGACGGCACGGAGCATCGCGTCCGCGCCATCTGTTTCGACGGCGGCTGGCAGACGGACACCGTCGCCGCCGTGGTCGCCGAACTTAACGCCGGCGACGGATGCGCCGTCGCATGGTCGAAGGGTTTCGCCGCCTCGCAGTATTCCCGCTACCACCACGAGAAGGCCCGCACCACCGACGGCCTGCGCGCGGCGGAGGAATGCCACACCTGGGCCACCGCCAACGGCCAGTACCTGGCGATCAACGCCGACTACTGGAAGGAGGTCTCGCAGTCTTCGTTTCTCGCGGATCCCCTCTCCCCTTCTTCGTCGTGCCTTTACGGCGGAGATCCTTCCCGCCATTACGAATACGCGCTCGAGGTATGCGCCGAAGAGCTTGTCGCGAAGTCGGACCATGCCAAGTACGGTACCGCCTGGACGTGGAAGATATCAGGCCCCAACCATTTCGGCGACACGCATGCCGGCTGCATGGCGTTCGGCGCCATCCGCGGCAACTTCGATCCGGTCGTCCGCATCACCGCCGCCGATGTGGCCCGTGCCGCGAACATAAAGAGAAAGGTACGCTATGTCATCGAGTGAGAAGGTTCAGGTACTGCCGCCAGAATCGGAATACTGCTGCAACTCGTGCGGCGAGCGCGTCGTCTTCAAAGTCTTGCGCACGCGCCCGATCGGCGGCGATATGGATCGCGTGATTGCGTATCTTGAATGTCCACTTTGTGGAAACAAAGCCCGTCAAGTGCGCTGGAAACGCCTTCCGAAGTCTGAAAAGTAGTGTATACACTACTAAAATTTTTCCGCTCGCCCAAAATTTGACTTGCGCGTGCTACTATGTACGCGCAATGACGCGAACTGAATACATAAACATGGAGCTCGGCTCGAACTTCGCCACCTTCACGGAGGCGAGGGCGGGCGTCCTTGATTACGTCAAGAAGCTCAATACCGCCCACGCGGACACGCTCGAGGCCCTTCTTGCCGATCCATGGTCGTCGCGGACGCTTTCCGCCGGCGGCGGTTCGAAGTCGCTTTCGTCGAAGAGCGCGGCGGATCTCGAGACGCTCGAGTCCCTCAAGAGCCGTCGCATTGCCAAGCTCATGTATGCGATCGGCGAGGCGCCGCACCCGTCACAGCCAAAAACCCACTATGTGGAGTTCAACGGATGAACCTGCTGAAATCCATCATCGACCGCTTTACCACCAGAAGTTCCGCCACGCCCCCCAGGACCGGCGCGGGCCGCGCTACGCCTTTCGACGCGGACTCCGCGCCGGTCCGTTTTTCTTCCGGCTACGAGGTCGTATCCGATCCGTATGACAGGATGCGCCGCGAGGCGATCGTCGAGACGAAGGGCGAAGACAGGCAGCTTCCCGCGGCCAAGCGCGCCCGGCTCGTGAATCTGCAGCGCGACATGCTGCGCAACAGCCCGACTCGTGTATCCCAGGACAAGCAGCAGCGCGTAAACGTCGTAGGCTCCGTAGGCGGCAAGCTTTATGCCGCATTCCCCGACACTCACGCCGCCGCCGCCGAAGCGGTTATCGAGTACTTCAACAAGAAATGGTTCCCCAAGGCCGAATTCACTTTCCGCAAGAATTTCAACTGGATGCTGAAAACCATCCTCACGACCGAAGACGTGAGCGGCAACGTAGTCCTGGTGTTCGATGACGGAATCCTCACCGGCGGCAACGGCACAGGCCGCATCCGCGCGTTCGAGGGCGACGAAATCGCGGAAGTGCCGAAACTTGAAGACTACTTCCCGAAATCGTATACGCAGTCGCAGGGATTCGTCTACAATGCATCCGGGATGTTTTGCGGCTGCTTCGTTTCGACTTCCCAGCGCGGGCGCTCCGTCTTTGCTCCGGATGCCGGCGTGATAAAGCTTTCCGTGGATCCGTTCGACGATGACGCGATACCGAATTGGATATGCCTCGGCCCGATGATGCGCTTCAACCAGGGGCGCAGCGTTCCGCCGACGGCCGCCGCGCTTGCAACCCTCATAGATCTTCACGAGACGAGCGCGAACGAGGCGCAGGCTTCCAAGTTCAATTCCCAGCTCGTCGGCCAGGTGCTGCACGATGCCGCCACCGGGAAGCAAGACAACGTGCCCTCCGCGTTCGACGATGATTCGTTCGGCGCCGGCGGCAAGGATGCGGACGTAAAGAAGATCGTGCTCGACAAGCTCCGCGCCATCGGCATCCGTTACCAGGATATGCCGGAAGGCCTGAAGATGGAGCTTTTCGACACCAAGCGCCCGAACACGAACCTGCCCGCGTATATCGATTATCTCGCCGGGCTTTGCGGCGGCGTCAAAGGAATGGCGAGAGTGTTTTCCACACTCAAGGCGCAGACATCCTACACCGCGTTCCGTGGCGAGCAGGTAATGACGGAGCCGTCTTTCGAAGAAGCCCGGCAAGATCTCGAGCGCGAAGTCTGCGACTGGGCGGCGAGATGCGCCATCCGCCGCGCCGTCAGGCTCGGCCTCATCGCCGAGACCCTCCCGGACGGATGGGAGAACATGATCGCATGGCGCTGGCCGAAGATGCGCGAAGTCAGCGAGAAGGACGCGCAGGCCGCCCTGCAGCAGAAACTCAAGAACGGCGTCACCTCGCTCACGCGCGAGCTCGGCCCCGGCGAGTTCGAGAAGATCATCGCCGAGCAGGCGTTCGAAAAGGCCGCATTCGACAAGGCCGGCCTCATCTACCCTTCGGAAACGACCGTATCGGGCGCGATCAAGGACCAGTCCGTGGATCGCGACGGCGACGACGAACCGGACAAACCAAACGAAACCCAAGGAGAATAAAAATGAAACCAAAGTTCAAGCCAATGAACACCCGCTTTCGTGCCACGTTCGCCGCCGGCACAACGTCTTCGCCGCGTCTCGGCAAGGTGGATCGCGAAGCGCTCACTCTGCACGACGTGCAGATCACGCTCGAAGGCGAGGCCAAAGGGCACGGCGTGCATCTCGATCGCGAATTCTGCGAAGCGGTCGCCGCGCGTGGCAATGAAATCGCGGAGAAGAACGGCGCCGGCGTCAAGGTGCGCTTCGGCCATCCTGCGTTGTGCAGCGATGCCCTCGGCACGTATCTCGGCCGGGCGGCGAATTTCCGCGTCGTGGACGTCACGCACAAGGAGTCCGGCGAGACTGCCGCCGGCGTGATTGCGGACGTTACCCTGGACGCAAACGCCGATCGCACGGAATGGATCATGAATATGGCGGAATCAGCGCCCGACACGTTCGGCCAGTCCATCGTGTTCGAGTATGCCGATTGGGTTGTCAAGGATGCCGACGGCAACCGGCACAGTTACGCCGAAGAGGTGCAGGGCTCGGAAGATAAACCAGGCGAAAAGACGTATGGCGCCTGGTTCGGCCAGTCTGCCGACGGCAAGATCTACGCCGTTTTCGGTGAGCTGCTTGGCACGGACTTCACGGATACGCCTGCCGCCACGGACGGCGTCTTTTCCGATACTTCTCTTGCTGCGGAAGCGGAGCGTATCCTGGATGAACATCCGCAGATTGCCGAAACGCTCGAGAAGCATCCGGACAACGTCTACCAGTTTCTTTCCCGCATTGGCATCCTGGACAAGATAGAGTCGAAGCGCGTGTCCGGGCTGCAGCAGGCGAAAGACAAGGAGATTGCCGCGCTCAAGGCGGACAATGAGAAGATTTCAGCCGACCTCGGCGAATCCACGCAAGCCCTGGAAACGAAGAAGGCAGAGCTGGCCTCTGCCGAAGAGCGTATCCAGCAGCTTACGTCCGAAGCCGAAAAGACCGCGAAGGAACTTTCGGAAACGAAAGCAGCCTTGGCGAAAGAACAGGAACGCTACCGCGAGCAGGTCGGCCGCGCGTTGCAAATGCCAGCCGACGCTTTGAAGGACCTGCATGGCCGCGAACTTGCGCTTGCAGCACTCAAGGCGAGAAGCTAAACCCCAAAACCTCCAAACCTCCAAAGGAAACCAAACAATGGCAAAGCTAATTGATCTTGTGACTAACGCCGGACAGGTCGATGTCACGAAGGGTATTGTCGAAGAGGCCATCAAGGCCTGCCCTGAAATGCAGTTTTTTGATGCGGACATTGTCGCCGGCACCACCGTGCAGACGCTTTCGCGCGTCAGTCTTCCGACTGTCGCCTTCCGTAATATCGGCGATCCCGTGAGCTCTTCGCGTTCCGGCTATGCGCTCCGCACGGCCACGCTCAAGCTGCTCTCCGGACGTGCCGAAATCACCGAGGCAGAAGTCAAGGCGAACGGCCTGCAGTCCAAGGACGAGCAGTGCGTTAACGAGGCGATCGCCGTGCTTACCGCTTCGTTCCAGCATCTTGCAAAGCAGATCTGGTACGGCACCGGTTCGGACGCGAAGGGATTCGCCGGCGCGACGTCGCTCGTCGACGCATCGATGACGACGAAGGCCGGCGCCGGAACGTCGGACCATAACACCTCCATCTGGTTCGTCGGCAACGGCGCGAAGACGAAGTGCGGCATCGTGTTCTCCAAGAATTCCGGCATTCTCGCCGGCAATGACGTGGAGTTCATCCGTGGCGACGTGCAGATCAAGGAAACCATCACGCTCGACGGCGGCGGCGAAAAGGATGTCGTCACCGGCGTGGAGCCCGGCTGGATCGGCGATCTCACGTCCTACGCCGCGCTGCTTCTCTCCAACAAGAAGAGCCTCGCCCGTCTCTGCAACGTCACCACGACGACAGGCTTGAACGACGACATGCTCGGCGACTGCATCGACGTCTACAAGCAGATGAACGACGGCATCGCTCCGGACGGCATCTTCATGTCGTATGCGGCCCGCCGCATGCTCCGCAAGAGCCGTAATCTCACCATGCAGGCCAAGGGCCTGACCGTGAACAGCTACGCTCCTACGCCCGTGGACCTCGACGGCATTCCGATCTTCGCGACAAACGCGATCCTCGACACCGAGGCCACCGTGGCCTAAAGCCCCGCTACCCCGGCGACGATTCCACCTTCTTTTCGTCGCCGGGGCTTCTCAAACCCCTCAAACCCCTCAAACCTCTCAAACCCTTCAAAGCCATGAAAAAGTTTGCCTTTTTTATTTTCGCGATGATGGCGGCGTTGGCGTTCGCCTTTCAGGTTACAGAGCTGCGCAATCCTGTATCCGGTGAAGGATTCACGGCTGGGCAGGGCGGCAAACTTGTCGCCGTCCAGGCGTTTTCGACCAATGCCACCGGAACGATCGCAATCAATACAGTGTACTCGGCTCCGGTGTACACCAATGCCGTGACGATCGAATCTTCCGTCGTCACGAATTACACGGTAGTATCATCCAACCGGATTGCGTCTCTGCTGCGCCCGATGCGCCTCAAGCTGCAAGACGGCCCTGCCGTCGTCACCACGAACGTATTCACGCACGCCGTGGAAACAAACATCGTATACAAGGTCGTGGATACGAACATGCCGAATCAGGTGGTGTTCACAAACACGTTTGCCGCTGCGGACTTCGGACCGTTCACGACAAACGCATGGGCTGTGGCTTATCCGTTCGATACGCTACTTTCCGTATCCACGAACGTCACCACCAAGGCGGAAACCAACATCTGGCCGGTGGTGCGGAGTTACGTCGTCGTGACGAATTCCATCGTGTCGGGCTCCTGTTCAAATCATGTTTATAACGGTTCACCGTCCGGCTCCGTATACCTCAAGTTCCAGGAGTGGGTGAATTTCACCGGCACCGCCACCGGCGGATTCCTCCGTCTCGTTTTCGAGTAACTCTCCAACTCCAACTCCCGACTCCAAACCCATGCCTTCCATCTTCCATAATTCGCAGGCCTTCGCGCCCCTTTACGACCAGCTTGTGGCCGTAAAGGGTGCCGCGCAGTCGGTCACGCTCAAGGCGTGCGTCTTCGAGGATGGGCTGGACGATCCCCTTTCAGACGCCTCGCCCGCCGCAGACCGCCGGCATCTCTCGGTCTGCATACCGAAGACGGGCGATGGCGGCTGGAACTGCGCCATGCCGCCGAAGCGCGGCGACACGCTGACCGTCCTATCCTGGGGCGGCGTCGCGGGCGTGGACGACTTCGCCGTGGAGCGGGTCGTCGATTTCCAGGATTCGTGGCAGCTTTCCGCGCGGGAGGTACAGAGATGATCGAGCCTTCCGTCAAGATGTCATACAACGGCGGGCCGATGGAAAAGCTGAACGAGCTCATCGAGAAGCGGAAGAAGTGGCTCGGCGAGACATACAAGGACGCCATCACCGCCACCGCCATCACGGCGCTCACTTCCATCCGCGCCGCCACCCGTCCGTATTCCGGCATAGTCGGCACGGGCTTCTTCTGTTCCGTCATCCGCCGGAACGATGTGCATCCGGCGTTCACCGGCGCGGGACATGTCCGCTGCTTCCGCGTGGGCCGCTTTCCCCGGCGCAACGCGCACCGCGTCGATCTGGGCAGCCGCTGCGTGCAGCTCGTCCCGCCCGGCGACAATCTCTCATGGCGGCAGGCGTCCGTCTGGAAAGTCACCGTATCGAAGGAGCGCGTGGAGCGCTGGAGGCATCAGCCGCTCGAGTTCCATGTCGCCGCCATGGGCGAGGATTCCGTCCGGGCGTATCTCGAGAGGCGCTTCGGACACATCGCAGAACGGCAGGGCGGACTCGCCCGCACGGTCCTGGGCGTCGCCATGGCGAAGATATCCACCCGTCCGCCCGCGAACGAGAAGGCGGGCCGGCATGTCAAGCAGATCGTGCAGAAGTACGCCGTCGCGACCCAGCGCGATTCCGGCGAATCCTTCTCCGTCCATGTCGAGAGCAACCTTTCATATGCGACCGACGCCCTGAAGGGCGGCTCGGGCGCCGTGGACGCCGCGCTCAAGAGCGCCGCGAACCGCATAGCCGGGATGATACGCCACAAGGCCGGCGCCAGTCTCGACGAAGACCTTTCAACACCCTTCCCGGAGGTGAAGCGGAAATGATAGAGCAGGAACTCGAGAGCCGCATCGTCGCCGCCATTCGCGCGTTGACCGTGCCGAACCTCGCCGTCGTGGGCGCATGGAACGAGCAGGAAGACGAGACGCCCGCCACCGTGGCGACGCTTACGGTCGTGGTATCGCCGCGAGTATACCGGCGCTTCACCGTATGCGAGGCGACCTTCCCCGTTTCGCTGGAGCTCGTCGCGAGTTCGGCGGCGGACCCGGCCGGCACCGCATTCATCGCCGCCGCGACCGCCGTATCCGATCTTCTGCATTCGTGGAACATGAACAAGTCCAACGAAGCCAAGACGGCGCTCGCCGTGGACGGGCTTCTTTCCATCGGCGGCATTCGCGTCACCGGCGGCAACGCGCCCTATCTCGACCGCGAATCCGGCCGCCGCAGAACCTCTTTCGACTTTGAAGCCGTCGGCTTCATCGCACACAACACCAACACCACCAACACCACACAAGGAGAATGATCATGGCATCGTTCACAGACAAGAAAGACTACTTCGGCCTCACGGCCAATTCCGCGCCGCTCGAGGTCATCAGCGACGATGACGGCGCCTCAAACGAGTACAACGAGTACAAGGCGCAGGATGGCTCGCTCACGGACAGCATCGCATTCGGCGAGAAGCAGGAACCGTCGAACGATCTCGAGCTCACGGGCGACTGGACCATCGCGGCCGACACCATCAAGCTCGGCGGCGTCACGACCGTGGACACGAAGAAGTTCGCGCTCGGCGAACTGAACATCGAGACCACCGCCGGCGAACTGCCGACAATCTCGGCAAGCGGCAAGCAGGTACCGGCATCCGCCGCGACCGCGCGCTACTACCCCCTTCCCGCCGAGACGGTCAAGAACGACGAAACCGCGCAGATACTCTGGGACGCGTTCGAGCTGACGGGATCCGACTGCCACCTGCAGAGCGCGAAGTACAAGTGCTCCGCCGAACTGCCCACGAAGGACAAGAACGGCTTCCCGGTCTCCTTCGGCGTCGCGCAGGGCGTGATCGAGTGCGCCATCGAGATCGTCCAGTGCGGCACGACCGCGCCCACGCTGACGGCCGGCGAAGGCTGGCATGTCTCGGACAAGCTTAAGTGCTCGAATCCCGACAGCGACTGCCCCACCTGGACGGCGACGCTGCGTTACTTCCTCACGAAGACCGTCCCGTCCACGTCCGCGTCCACTTCCTCGTAAACGACTAGCGACTAGCCACTAACCGCCAATGGTCTCACCCACCGCCATAGCCGACATCAAGGCCGCGATAGCCTCCGGCGTCGAACTGACGCCAGAGGATATCATACGCCTCAATGCGCTCGGGCTCCGTCACGACTTCACGAAGTCGCGCACGGAGATGCGGATAATGCCGCGCGTGGCGTGGCTCGGGGATGTCGCGTTCCGCGAGCCCGCGATCGGGCATGAGATCTGGATGGCCGAGGCGGCGGATGTGTTCAACCTGGATAACGCGGAGACGCGCATCAAGGTGCGCGCGTACTGCCTCGCGCAGCAGCCGCTACTATTGCCTCCCATGACCGTGGGACGGGCGAAGCTCAAGCAGGAAGTCTCGGACTTCTGCCGCAAACGGCTCGGTTCCTTCACCCTGGGGCAGGTCGCATCCGCGCTGGTGTTCGCGGAATGCGGCGACACCCAGACCGCGCGCGAGCTGCCCGTCCCAAAGCCGCCGACACGCCGCCGCAAGGCGAAGCCGGTGCCGGACGGCGAATGCTGCTATGAGGTGGGGCTTCTCCGGAACGGCGTCCTGCTGCGTCTCGGCTCGCCGGACCAGCTCAAGGACATGACCGTCACGGAGCTCGAGCTGCTCATCACGGAAGCGATGAAATCGGACAGCCGCTTCGGGGCGGAATACGCGAAGGATCTCGTCTCGTCGGCATTCGGCGACTACAAGCGCACGCTCGACGCCATCGTGGCCGAGCGCCGCAAGGGGGATTAAGCCATGGCATCCGGCAGAATAGAACTTGAATTCGGCGGCAAGTACACGGCCGGCGAGATGTTCAAACAGGCCGACAACGACGTCAAGGCAGTCGGCAAGTCCATGAAGGACATGGGCGGGGCGGCAGGGTCGGTCGCGAACACGATCGCCGAGTCGTTCGGCGGCAAGGTGAACGGGACGCTCAAGACTTCCATCGGCGTATTCCAGGAGATGGCGCGCGGTGGCATCTGGGGCGCGATGGCATCCGCCGTGAACGCGACCGTCTCGTTCATCGTGGACAAGTTCAAGGAAGCGAAGGAGCAGGCGAAGGCGCTCGGGCAGGCCATCGACGAGCAGGTCGTGAAGCGGTTCAAGTCGTCCATCGACGAAACCACGAAGAACTACAGCGAGGTACGGAAGGAGATCGACAGGACGACGAAGGAGGCCGACGCCCTTCTCGGCGCGCTGAACGGCAAGGTCGCGGATACCGCCAAGATCAAGATCGCGCAGCTGCATGTCGAGACCCTGCAGAAGATAACCGATGCGACGAGCGAGGCCGGGAAGAAGGTCGTCGAGGCGCAGGAGGCGCATCAGGTCGTGCTCATCAAACATTATGCCGCCATCGACCAGGCGACGAACGCCATGCACGCGGCGCAGAAGAAGCAGACTGCCGCCACGGAGCGCGTCGCCGGCGCAGAAGAAGCGCTCGCAGAGACGAAGACTGCGCAGGAGAAGCTCGAGAAGCAGTTTACCCGGCTTATCCAGCGCCGCGGCGACCTTCAGGGCATGATCGCCAAATTGACCGCGCAATCCTACCTGAGCGAAGAGAACGCGAAGGAGGTCGCAGACCGTCTCACGCGCGAACGCGAGCGCCTGGCCAATCTCGAGAAGGACAATGCCGAAGTGTTCGCGCAGCTCGCCAAGGGCCGGGAACTTATTGCCCAGCGCGAGGATGATCTTGCCGCCGCAGAGATCGCGCTTACGGCGGCGAACCGTGAAGTCACCGCCACTACGCGCAAGGTCGATGTGGCCAAACAGGAGCTCGAGGCTGCATCCAAGGACTCATACGCCAAACTCAAGGCCGAGCAGGCCGCGCTCGACAAGGAGAGAATAGCCAGCGAGGAAGCCGCCAAGGCCAAGGCGCGCGAGGCGGCGCAGTCGCTCGTCATCGAGAAGATCAAGGCGCATGCCGCAGAGAAGGATATCGAATATGCGGAGTATGTCGAGATCGCGACCAAGGCGCTGGACGCTGGAATCTCTGCAGAGAATACTCTAAATATCGTCCGGGCGAGATATCGCGCGAACCTGGCCGAAGCGGCAGAGGCGGCGAAGACCGCCGCCGCAGGCGGCAAGGCCGGCGGCGATCTGGTGAAGTCCATCGCCGAGGGCGTGGGCAAGGGCATGAAGGGGACGGTCGTGAATGTCAATTCCGACGGGGTCGGAAGCGGCGTGGACCAGTCCGACGAAGTCATAACGCTCGGCGGGCTCCAGCGCGATGTACGCGACGAACAGCGCAAGGCGCGCGATCATCTCGACGCCGTGAACCAGTCTTCGGCCGCGATGCAGGCGTACCTCAAGGGCGAGATGTCGCCGGAAGTGGCCGCGAAGTTCGAAGAGAAGATGAAGGCGAACGGCTGGACGATCGAGGATTTCGGCGTGATGACCGAGAAGGCATTGAAGGCGCAGCTGCTCACCCATACGCAGGCGCTCGAGCAGCAGAATGCGATTCTCGACATTCAGGAGCGGCTCAAGAAGCTGGGGCTCGGGTAAGGAGAAAACGATGTTGAACTTCTGGGACAACTCGAACAAGATCACGACAAAGGGCCTGCAGGTGCAGACCTTCACGAGCATCGTCCGCACCTACAACCTGCAGCCGGTCTATGAGGCGCGCCGCATCGCGACGAAGTCTTATTCGTACATCGGCATGACCGAGGCGGCGGCCCGCGCGTGCCAGGCAGCGAAGCTCGCACAGTACACCCGCACATTCACTCGCTGGACCAACGACAACGGCACGTACTACACCATCCCGCGCACGGAAGAGAAGTGCGTGGCGGCGGTTTCGCTCGATTGCGATGATGCCGATGTATGGTCCGTCTCGATAGATGTGAACGAAGAGCAGGTGCAGTATGGGCGGGATGTGATTCCGCCGTTCGACACTTCGCTGGACTATGATGAGGATGCCGCCGCCGGAGCGTACCTGCGCATATCCTCCGCCTATCGCGAGCAGGGGAAGTTCTGCCTTGCTTACGAGCAAAGCGGAATCAATAATTTCACGAAGGCGAATCTTGTCGTGGAGAACTCCGCCGACAAGACGACATGGACGGCCGCGACCCCTTCCGCGCACACGGACGGCCTCATAACCTTCAACGCGCTCGCCTGGGAAAACAAGTGGTATCGGCTCCGCTGGGGCGATACCATCATCTCCAACATGTGCGCGCCGGCGGATATCGAACATGCCCGCTCGCTATCGCTCACCGAAATCGGATACAATACGGCGTTCGGCGCGTGGGTCGTCGGATACTCGCAGGATTTCGCGAACTTCGACAAGAACGGGCTCACCGTCCATGCCGCTTCGATCGGCGGCACCTTCACGGACATCACCGACCAATGCCGCATATCCGGGCCGACCGTCATCACGCCGTACACGTCCGATTCCGCGAGCTTCCGCATCTATGTCGCATATGACGGCGTAACGAGCAACACGCTCGTCGCATACAATCCCGCCTATGACACGGGCGACGGGTCGCTCGAGCTGCAATTCTCCATTTGCACGTACAGATCGTCGTCCGCAGACTGGTATGTGCGGTCCGATTTCACCTTCAACATCGCGGACTTCGACACGTCGCTCGTCACGGCGAAGTATTCCACGGACGGCGGCACGTGGAGCGATATATCGCTTTATGAGAAAGATGTAGTATCTTCGACCGTGTCTCTGACGCTGCTGCTCTCGCAGGCCGGCAAGTATTACGTGAAATTCTTCTACAACGGCACGCAGGCGTCCAACGCGATCACCGTGGAAGCAGAAGCGGAGGCGTCAGAATGATAGCGAAGCCGGCATCAGCGGTAGAACTGAAGGAAGGGACGCTCGCGTGCTCGGCGGCGAATCCCGGATTTCGCCAGTTCTTCAACTGGATGGCGGCGGCGTTCTTCAACATGCTTGACGACGCGGAGATGCGAAACGGCAAGTACGGGCTCAAGGTGGACATGACCGTACAAGACAGGCCCAGGCTTAAGGTGGTGTATGTATGATATCTAATTGGACATACACCAAAGCGCCCGACAGCGTGGACCTCACCGTGCCGCTCATGCCGCTACGCGATCCGGCGGACATGACGATCTACGGCGTGGACCCGCTATGGCTCTATGAGGTGCTTGCATCGTGGAGCGTCGCGAGCGGCGGCACGGCGTACATGTTCGAGATGCCGGAAGGCCCTGCGGCGACATTCACCAACGCCATCAGGGCGTATGCGAGACAGGTCAAGGCGAGAGGCAGGATGTATGCCGCCATACCGACGGCGCCTTTCGCCACCCTTCCCGCCGCGATGGCGTTCGGGGATGTTCCCGCCGATGTCGAGCCCGGCGACGAAGTGGAGCGCACGGATGTCTCGGGAATGTTCGACTGGATGAAGGACGCGAAGGCGATCGTGAACATGGCAAGCGTCAACACGCCCGCGCTTTCATGGACGCGCCAGTCTGGGGAAGAGGGAAGCCGCAGCGCAAGCGAGATCTCCACACCATCCGGGCATGTGCTGCGGGCATGGAATTGGTTCTATTTCGAGACCAACGGACGCCTCTCGCCGCAGAACGGCGGCGCATGGGCGAGGGATACGGCGGCCGACTACACCATATCCGCGCCTCTCGGCGGCAACATTCCCGCCGCATGGTTCGCCAATGTCGCGGCGTTCATCCAGGTGAAGGTTTCCGATGATGCCGGCACCTCGAGCGTCTATGTTCCGGCCGGTACCGCGCAGATCTCCGGCGGCAATCTGACATGCACCATTTCCCCCGCCACCGTGGCCGCCGCAGCCATGACCGCGACGGGCAAGACCGAGAAGGCGTACAAGTCCGGCATGGAAACCGAGACGGTCGGTGATGTAACCACCACGACCGGAAGCGGCTGGCTGGAGATACTCGCAACCGGGGCCGCCGTATGGTTCCTGGAGCTCGCCGCCGACTACCGACATCCTCAAGGAACCGCAACATGAAGATACGCATATATCCAGATCATCCGAATCTGCCGATCGGTCCCGCGATGGGGCGCGTCGGCAGCGCGATGCCGCTCGCCATCGTCGGCGTGCCGTCCGGCGCGACCGCCGTATCCATCGCGATCACGAACGCAGACGGAACGGCCTACACGGCCGCCGCGTCCCGCGAGGGCGGTGAATGGCTGGCCGTCGTTCCGGCGTCGCATTTCGCCGCCTATGGCGCGATTTCGCGCGGCATGAAAGTGTCCGTCACCTTCAAGGACGCCACGGACACTTTGCAGACCGTTCTCTTCCTGGGCGATGTGCGCATCGAGCAGACGGCGGCGGGCGACCCTTCCGGTACCGGTACCGCTTCCGTCCCGATCACGGAAGTCGCCGAAGTCGCGGACGGCTCGCCGATGAAGGATATCCGCGACAAGGTAAACGAACTCGCCCGCATCGTTTCCGGCACGGCGACGGCGCTCATGCTCGCCTTCTGCGCGTTCGGCGCTTCGCCGCTCGAGGAAATCCCCGGCACGAATCTCGTCTACACCGCCGCAGAGACCGACGCGGCCATCGTCCGCCTTGCACCTCCCGGCATCACCACCAATGATGTGTGCAACATCGTAACTAATACCATCACGGGCTTCACCGATTGGACCTTCTCGCCACCCACGAACGCCACCGAAGAAATCGCCCGTTACATCTTCGGCTACGAGGGCGGCAACCAGTGGCTGCTCGGGGCGTTAAACGAGAACGGCGAGGCCGTGTTCATGTTTTTCGCCGACGGAGGCCCGGATGCGACAAGTCTCATCTTCGGGTCGTTCTATACAGCTACCCGCACATTTATGCCTCCCAGCAACGCGCTGGGTCTCGCCGGCAAAGACGATCTGCCTCCGCTCACCAACAACATCCCGGCCACATACCAGGCCAAACTCCCTTACCCCACTAACGCCATACCTTATTCGGTGATAACTGGTGCTCCTTCTGCCAATGGAATTACGACAAACGATGTATGCGCTATCGTCACTAACGCCACAGCCAGTTTCACACAATGGACTATCATGCGCAACGACCAGGATGTCACAGCTCAAGTTTCACAGCCATTCTATGGTGATACCCCTTACGGCGACGCATGGACCGTCTTACCTTATGGCGAAGACACCATACCAGACCCATTTCTTCCCGACCCGCCTCGTAATGCGACCACTCTAAATTGGACTGGCCTTGACGAGCAGAACGAGACGACGCGCTACTCGGCGACCCGCACCAGCGTCATCCGCAACAACCTCGGCGTGGCCGGGCAGTCTGGCGCCGTCAACGAAATTCTGCTCATCGGCACGGACGGCAAGATGTACCATCTGCGCATCGGCTCCGGCGGAAGCATCGAAGTATACATGGAGGCAAACTGATGAAACGCTTTATCGCAATCGCCGCCCTGGCGGCAATCACGGCGCAGGCAGAACTTGTCCGTGTTTCGTCCTTCGGCCCTGGCACGGACGCGAAGCCCGCCGAATCCGATTGGCTGCGGCCTAATGACTGGTCCGCAGTATCAACGGTAGTAAGCGAGCCGCAAACCATCGGCGGATATCGGCTCGTCACCAACGAATGGACCGGCGCGATTTCGTCCAATAGCACGATATCGGCCTATTGGTCCTTGTCCGCCGATCTATCCGTTGAAACCCTCGATGAAACCGCTACGGCTTTCAATCCCGGCGTCGTCACCTATGAGACCACCAACGGCGGCACGATCACGAACGGCAACCGTTTCATCGCCACCGAGCCGGGCGTATATCGCGTCAAGGCCACATCTTCCCTGCTCGGCATCCGTTATTGCGATGTACCGCTCACGCAGCGGAAGAGCGTCACATCCAATGCAACCGTCTATGTCGATGATTCGTCTCTCATCGGCTGGCGGAAGTCGGTGAACGACGCCTTCCTCACAGATCTCCAGAACTCCACGGTTGCATCTTCCGGGAATGTCGTGAACGGCACCGTGACGAACTCGTATGACGTTTGGTGGACGGTCCGCTGCCCATGCCGGCCGACGGAAGGCCATACGGTGCAGGGCCTCCGCTCGCGCAACGCGCTCTCGCCTCATCTCATGCTTTCCGCACGCCATTATTGCAGCGGGGCATATATGGTGGACGGCAAATCGTACCGCTACAATTACAACGGCTCGTATCTCACCTTCCGCGACCCGATAGGCGAAACCAATGTAAGCGTAGTCTCGACTACGATCTGGCCGGGCATGCTTACCGCCGATTCTCCGTATGATCCCGTTCCCGCTCCGGTCGGCGTCGGTTTTCCTCTCGCCGCATGGGCGGTGGAGAATGGATGGACGAGATCGGAAGTCACCGCCATGCACATTGAAGATGTGATGGTGATTCCGGTCGTAAGCGGCACGATTCCAGACGCCTGCTGCCCATACATCATGTCGATTCCCGCATGGATAAACCACTTCGGCGGCGAAGGCACGCTCGGCGCGTGGGCGTTCTCGCAGACGTATGTGGGTAGGCGTGCGCCAGACGGAATCCTTGCCGGCAACATGATGACGCCATGCCTCCTGAATCTGGGCGACATGGAGAAGAACGGCTACGGCGCCTCCACATGGAACTGCGCAGGCTACGCCTGGAGCGCAACGACGACCCGCGCAGACCTTCTCGCCCAGCGGCAGGCCATGGAGGCGCAGGGCACGGCGCACGCATTCCCGCCCATCTACGGCGGCGATTCGTCCGGCGGCATTTACATCAAGGACGGCCAAGGCCGCTGGATAATGGCTTCGTTCTTCACGACGATCTACTCCGGCCCGTCCATCTCCGCCGCGCTTCCCGTCTTGAAGAAACTCTGCGAACAGTACGGCGACACCCTGAAAACGATAGAGGAATAAAGCCATGAAGAACATCATCGCCATTGCCATTATACAATTTGCATTCGCCGCTTTTGCGGTGACGATTCCGCTCGCCTCTCCGCGCCAGATCGCCGCCTCGCCACTCGAACGCGGCGAAGTCGCCCGTGTCGAACGCGGCGGATATGCGGAACTCTATGTCGGCGGTCAGACAGGCCCGTTGCGCGTGACGGACGGCTCCGCTCTGCGCGGGTATCGCGTCCGCACACTAGATCCGTCCGAGTATTCCGTGTCTGCCAGTTCAGGCTTCACGCACAACATCGAGACCGGCACATACACGGCCACGCAGACGGGGCAGACAAACACCATCATCATCACCGCCAAGGACGGCGTGACGGTCGAACACGTCGGCATAGCAAGCGAGTTCACGGGCGAGGGCCTGATGCCGGGCGAGTTCACGCATGTCACCAGCGAATACAACGGCAATGTCTATCGGTGGGAAGCCGCATTCGCGCATGCCGATTCCCTTGTGGTGAAAAAGATAACGGTTCAGGCGCGCGACATCGGTGAGATCGACTGGATAAACGACACCGAGAACATCACCTTTAATATTCGTGACGCCCTCGGCCAGTACAATTTATTCGACCTGCGCAAGTTCCTCCTGCATTACTACGACGGCAACCGTGGAGAAAACTGGTCTTACTACAAGGCGTATAAGCCGATACGGCTTGACGGCGAACCGATACGCTTCACGGAAGACAATCGCTTCACAGTCACGATGACGGCAAAGACGAACTTCGTGTTGCAGGCCGATATGAAGTCAGCCGTAGAGGTGAATATCCGCACCAACGCGCCAATCCAATACACGATCTTCTCGATAACGGCGATAGACGTGGGAAACGCGAATCAGGGCGGCCCGATAGTCGTGGATTTCACGACTGACATCGTTGACTTCAACGCCGCGAACATCGGAGTGAAGGTATGCTCCGAACTCAACGAGAATGTCTGGTTCGGCCTGCCCGAATCTGATTTCGTCGTATCGGACATCGCCACATCAGTCGGATTCACCACTGGTACCGTCACCATCCCCAACGGCATACAGGGATCTGCGAGGTTCGTGCGTCTCATGTACGGCGCGGCGGCATCAGAAACCATCGACATAGTTCTGCACGGTCGCGTTATAATCAAGGACTTGCTCATCATCAAGGGCACCGATTCCAAGTTCTATCGCATCAACATCAACGGCGGCACGATATCCGCCACGGAGGTTACGTTATGAAATTCGCGCTCGCAATCATTCTCGCCGCTCTCGCCATCGTCCCAGCTTTGGCGGACGGCGGCACTAACACTTTCGCAAGGGCAAGGCACCGCGCACGCGAGGCGATGAAGGCACGGGCGGCGAAACTGGCCGCGATGTCGCCCGAGGAACGCGAGGCTTACAGGCGCAAGGTCATGGAAAAGCGCCGCATCGACAAGGCGGCGGAACGCGCTTCGCAGACGCGTTCCATCACGGCCAAGTTCGCGGCGGCCAAGGCGGCATGCGGTCCCGATTGCTATCGCGTCCTTTGCACGAATGGCGTGTATGTCGGCATGACGAAACCGCAGTATGACGCCTACCAGGCTGCGAAGGCCGATGAAGCCATGCGCGACCGCGAGATCATGCAGGCCCGGAAGAGCCGCAAGCGCACGCCAAGGCTCATGCCGAAGAAAGACCGCAGGAAGAGAGGCAAGTCGAGGAAATGACCGACCTCATCCTGATAATCGCGGTATCGCTCACCTGCGCCGTCGCGGTGTTCCTCTCGATGAAAAGGGACACCTACGAGCGCGGATTCGAAGACGGTCTTCATTCCCGGCTTGCATCGCTCGCCAAACAACGCCACCACCGCGATGTCGATGTATGTCTTTTCATCGTACCGCAAGAGGAATACGATAAGGAAACATCTCAATTCTCATAAGATTTTTGCCCATAGGAGATTTGTAACATGGATGAAAAACTAAGAGAGCTTGCGACGGAAGCGAGAAACGAAGCGCGATTATGTCGGGCGCAGTTTTTCAACTGTTGTTATCAGGATGACGGTATAAACAAGATGTTGTCGAGACACGCAACGCTTTTCCGGAAACTGGCGAGGGCTCTCGTTGGTCCGGACGAAGAAGATAAAGCATGGGATGACTTGGCACGGAAAGTAGAAGAAAAATTTGGTGGAGGCAAAGAAAATGGATGAGGTCACGAAGAATATGGTAACTGCACAACTGAAATCGGCCAAGACACCCGAAGCCCTGCACGATTCGATGGTCTCGGCCATGATTGCGATGGTCGATTGCCAATTCAAGACCGGCTTGCGCGTCAAGCGTCAGGGCCTGCTTTTGGCCGGCGTCGGTCTGATTCTCCTGGTATCGCTCCTTTGCGGCGATGCGTCCGCGCTCAAGCTGCTCTGCTTCTGGAGATCGGGGTCGGCACAATGACAACCGACTTCGCCACATGTTCCGCGCCTCTCATCCGCCTGCCCGTCTGGGGAGAGACGGACGCCGTCCTGATGGAAGATTGGCATGTCGATGAAGTATGCGGCTTCCGCTTCGTCGTGCCGGCGGGCACCACCACCGACGGCGCGAGCATTCCGCGCTTTCTGTGGCGCGTCTGCGGCCATCCGCTGCAGGCTCCGCGCGTCTATGCCGCCATGCTCCACGACTGGCTTTATGCCGGTGTAGATCCCGAGGCGCCATCCTGCTCGAAGCCCAGCGACATCACGCGCAAGGAAGCGGACCTCTGCTACTATTCACTTCTCAGGCATTTCGGCGTATCGGCATGGAAGGCCATGATCGAGTATCTGGCCCTTCGCCTTTTCGGAGGGTCGCATTACGCATGAAACGCTTTCCCGCCAGGACCTCCGCGAACATATGTTCCTTCTTAGCTGAGAATCCATGCGACAGGCACAGCGGGATCTATCCCTTTCTGGCAAGTGCCAGGAAGCGCGGCGAGTCAAAACTTGTTCTGTCTTGACGCTCGCCGCGCGAACTCTTGAACCACACAACGAAAGGAAAACCATGAAAATTCAATCATTCGCAATCATCCTGGCCGCAGGCATGGCTTGCCTCACCGGATGCAAGTCCATAGAGGTCAAACGCCATGCGCAGACGATCGCCACGATCGAGTCCTTAGACGGCAAGTACGAGGTCGTGCGCGACAAGGACAGCAACCCCATAATCCTAGATGGAGGATGGGACGTGGACTACTTCCAGCACTGGAACTGGCAGAAGTTCGACGGTCTCCACGCCACCGCCGGGACAGGAGTCTCGCTCGACATCAACAATTACGCCTCGGGCGCAGATTCGAATCTGACCGCTCTCGTCGCGGCATCGTTCGATGGCGGCACCAAGCTCGTCACGGCCATCGGCGACGCATATGTCAAGATCGCGGGCGGCGGCGCGCAGGCGTCGGCCGTCTTGACTTCCGCGCAGAAGGTGTATGAATACTTCAAGGCGAAGGGTGGAGATGTGTCGAAGGCGACCGTCACCACGAACAGCGCCACGAATACTTTGAAGGTGGATGATGGCACCACATGCGTCGAATGTGACGCTACCGGCAACTGCACGGACTGCACGCCTCAGTAATGATCGAGGCATTCTTTACTCATACTCACTTCCACCTTCGGCCGCCGGTACCCATTCCGGCGGCCATTTTCATGGCTTCAATGCGGCCTGCAGCGTCTCTGCGTCGATGTGGGTGTATCGTTCGGTCATCAGCATCGTGGAATGGCCCACGGCCTCGCGGACGATCGCGGGATTCACGCCGCGCGTGATGAGGCGCGTGACGAACGTATGCCGCAGCGAGTGGAAGGTCGCCATCGGCTCGCCGGGACGGTTCTTGATTCCAGCGCGCCGGAATAGCCACCTCATCGTCCAAGAGACGGCGGCGGGGTTACCGTCGGCATATATCCTGCCATGTTGGACAGGAAGCACGTAGGGCCCTTTGGCGCGCTTCTGCTGGGCCTTCAGCTCTGCATACAATTCGTCCAGGATGGGCAGGCACACCGGCGCACCGGTCTTCCTTGTGCGCATTATTGCGATCAGCCGGTTCTTTAAGTCTACTTGGTCCCATGTCATATTCAGGATGTCACCCATCCGAAGGCCCGTGTTGATCCCGATTAATATCAGCAGGTGGATCTCGCCTTCCGAATTGTCCAGGAGTGCTTTGATCTCCTTCTCGGTGAGGATTCGCCGGCTCATGGACTCGCCTCGCTTACGGGCGATATGTTCCGGGCTCCAAGGGTTGAATTCCAGCCCATAGCGCCGCGAGAGCGTCCGCCAGACTGCCGCGAACAGGTTCAAGTCCTTGTTGACGGTGTTCGCGCTCGAGGACTTCTCTCGGTCGGCGATGTATTCATCCGCCACCGACTGCGAGATGTCTCGAGCCGATGTGATCTCGGGATGTCGGCTCTCGAGCCACCTGTCGAGCACGTTCAATTCGCCCTTGTACGATAGCAGCGTCCGGGGAGTCACCGGGCGGCGGTTCGGCGCGGTCTTGAATAGCTCGAACAGGTCACGGACGGGTAGGCCGATGGTCTTGAGGCGCGTGTCGGTGTCGGTCAGGTTCTGGGCGACAAGTTGCGATAGTTTAGCCAGGGCGTCGCGGTCTCGGAGGCCCGTCCGCGAGATGGACATCTTCTCGAGGAACGCTTTCGCCTTCTCGAGATCGCTTGTGCCGGTTGACCTTGATACCTTCTTGCCGTTGGCGTACCATCTCGCATGATATATGCCTCGATGCAACACCAGCGTTCCGCTGCCGTTGGTGGCTCGCGTCCCCTGTTTACCTTTTTTTACCTTCTTTGCTTTTCGTGCCATTTTTACCACCTTTGCCGGTTAAATTGGTGTCCCTTTGGTGTCCCGTCGCCGGGAATAATAGCATAAACGGCGGAATCTTGCAAGAGCGGCCCAAAAAGAAAAGCCCGAATTTATCGGGCTTTTACTTGAATGGTGCCGGAGGTGGGACTCGAACCCACACGTGGTCGCCCACAGCAGATTTTGAGTCTGCCAAGTCTACCAATTCCATCACTCCGGCGTGGAGCGGGCGAAGGGAATCGAACCCTCGTAGCCAGCTTGGAAGGCTGGAGCTCTGCCATTGAGCTACGCCCGCGAACGAACGAGGGTAATTATAGCATAATGTTCGCCCGTTGGCAATCGCCCATTTTTCGTGCGCGGGTTACCAGAAACGTACGCATGCCGCATAGCCTTCGAACCCGTTCGCCGCGTTAGGCGCAAAATAGAACGACACCTCGCATACGAAGGTATCGGCGTCGGGATCGGACATGGGGATCACGACCGTCGAACACGTCGGCTTGTAGTAGACAGGCTTCCCCTTCTTCCTCTTGCCCGTGTCGAAAGTGAGAGTCGCCGTGACGGCGCCTGCGGTCGTCACCTTGAACAACAGCGACTCCGCCGCCGTCAGGCCGACCGCCCTCCCCTCGTCGGTCGCGCCGTCAAAGATGAACATCTTGTACGCGAGCGTCTTCTTCCCGGATTTCGAGGAGAACAACTTCTTGCCTGTCGCCTTGTACGTGGAGCTCCAGAGATTCTGGCAGGCCTCGACCACCGGTCCATCATCTTTCTCGGCGAGAACCGCAAATCCCCTTGTGCCGGCTTCCTGGTTTGACGCGTTGTCGTTGATGTGCCGGGTACCTACGGTCAAAGTAGACTCGCGCGTCAGATACTTCGTCACCGTCTTCTTGCCGCTCTTGACCTTATACGCGTACTTCGCCGCGACCGTGGCGGAGTAGTTGGAGGCGACTGCGTCATATCCGGTGTAGCTCTCGGCGCTTATCGTCCAGTTCGTGCCTAACTCCTGGAACTTGCCGCTGATCTTGCCTCCGGAGGAGACGGTTATGGTTGCAAGGCCAATGATCGTCGAGGATAGCGAACCGGCCGCATCCGCCTTCAATCCTCCATTTCCCGTTCTACATTCTACATTTCCGTTGAACGTGCCCTTCGCCCAGGTTGGGAGCCCGGTTACGTTCAATGCAAGGCGCTGTACGATGGTCTTGCCGTTCAACGTGGCCGTCACCGTCACAAGGTACGCGCCCGACGTGGTTGTGAAGCCGGAAAAGCCCCATCTGCCACCACCTAGATCGACGAGCCTGAGACCTTTCGGCAGGCCGGACGCCGTCACCTTCGCGCCTTCCGTAGCCGTGAATGCAAGGATGCCGTCATACAAGAGCCCGACGGTGCCGCTCTCCATCACGCCGCCATCGGTGTTGAAGTCGAGCGACAGCTCCGCGTCGTTCGCGACTACCTTCCAGAGTATCTGCGCCGTCTTCGCGACCGTCTTCTTGCCGCTCTTCACATTCTTGGTGAAGGTGACGGCGTACGTACCCGGCTTTGTCGGTTTGCCCACGATCGTCTGGCCCGCCTGCTTGAGATTCGTCTTCTTCTTGTCATAATACGTGTTCGCCGCCGCGAACGCGAGCCCCGCCGGAAGACCCGTCACCTTCGTAACCTTGCCGCCGATGGACGAGACGTCATTCGCGAGGTTCCACTCGAACGGCACGTATGCCATCGTGGTGATGTTCGTGAGATCTTCGCCGAAGAGCGCCGTGTCGAACGTCGCCGGGGTCACGAGAATCCGGAACTTCTTCGTTTCGTAATAGCCCGACACCTTCTTTTTCGCGGTTATCGCAAAAAGACCGGCCTTCGTCGTGGTACCGTATACGGAATACGGCTCCGCCACGGTGACGGTGGTCGTCTTGCCGCCCGACTTGACCTTTTTCGTCACAATCTTCGCAGTGTACTTCAGTCCCGTCGGCAATCCGGAGACTGTCCATCCATCCGTCACCCCCGGCAGGAAGAAGCGTTCATTCACCGCCTGCCCAAGAGCAAGCTCGCCCAAGCCCGTCACTTCCTGGCCAATGACTTCAATAGGCAGCACGAGCATCCGCGTAACGCCATTCGCGGTTATCACGAGATATGGCGGATTGGTGAAGAAGTCGAGCGACGCCGTCGGCACGCCTTCGATCCACCAGGTCGACTTCTCCTTTACCGTCACCCTGCCCTTCTTGTCCTTCACCGCCGCATTGTACCTGAGTTTCAACCCCGCCGGCAATCCCTTGGCGACGACCGCATACGACGTTCCGTCGACCGGCACGTCGTATCCAAGCTCCGCCAGTGTCTTTTTGAAGTACACGCCCTCGACCAGCGTCTCCTTTACCTGCATCAGATCGTCCCAGGACTGTTCTGTTCCATCGCCATTGAACACGGATATTCCGTCTGCAACATCTATCCGCACGGCCGAGGCCGCCGCTTCGTCGATCTCGATGCCGGCGCCCATGCCGGCGCCGGCGGCAACCTGCCCTTTCACGCCACCGGAAGTGTCTGCGATTTCAAGTCTAGTCGCTTCTCCAGCCCCGCTACCCGCGACAATACGGATCGCGGCACAACCCTGCGTCCCCGTAATGGAATAACCATTCAGGTCGATGGTCACTTCACCGATATCGTCAGGGAGCTCAATGGTACGGCACACTTCATTGGTGAGAGTGACGAGAACCACCCCCGAATCTCCGGCCGATACCGAACCCATTCCACTGAAGATATCCTCGCATGCGAGGACCGCCGCCGGCTTTATCCGCCATACGGCGTAGAGGTTCATCTTTTCGTCATGCAGAAGCCTCATGTCCGCAAAGGTATCCCCGTCGGCATAGACGATCGCACCGGACGGGCTCGACGCCCAGCCGGCAAACATATATCCGCTTCTTTCGAAAACGTTCGCCGCGAGCGTCACGGACTGTCCGTAGGCGAAAGTCTGGCGGACGATTCCGCCATCATCATGGTTGGCTTGGAATATGAGCGTGCAGATGCATGGATCCCAATGGGCGAAGAGCTCCTGGGCGGCATTTGGCACCGTCGAGGAAACCGTGACCAGCGTACCACCGCTAGCTGCGGTCCACCACCCCGCGAAATTGTAGTGCTCGCGCACGGGCTCTGGAAGTTCATGGTAAGGCTCCCCCACCACATAGTTCTTCTCGCCGGACGACACCATGCCGCCGCAGGCGTTGAAGCGCACCTTGACGGAAGATATGGGCGTCGCCGTTCTGCTGAAACGCAAAGACATGTCTCGATATGCAACGGTCCCGTTGGCGTCGGTCGCGGCGAGGGTCAGTATCATCCTGCTGCGCTCGGCATATTCAGGCAATCCGCTGGCATCGATCGCGACGTTGAACACGCCACCGCCGACAGGACGGACTGTCACCGCAGAAGCAGGAATCAAAGTCGTGGCGGATGGATATGCGGCAAGCGACACGGTTCCTTCCGAACAGGTCACTGTCAGCATGTTCATGCCGATGGCACACTCGCCGAACAGCCCGTCGGGGAAGGATGACGTTCCCGACACGACAGACAGTATCCCCGGCGCCGGGCAGACGCTGCGCGGCAGCAGTGAAACTGCCAAGGGCGGCAATACCGGCTCGGTCACGGAAGTGACTTTCGGCTCGTAGAACTTCATGCCGTATACGCCCTGTTGGGCAATCTGGAGATCCTTATGCTCGAACGTGACCGCGATCTCCCCCGACTGCCCGGCGAGACCGACAAGCGAAATCGTGCACGACTGCCGGTCGGGCCGGTCCATCCGGTTGACCTCGCTCATGAGCGTCGAAACCGTACCGTCGGACGACGTGAATGTCACTGTCAAGACATCGCGGGAATCATACGACCTGGATGAATCTGTCGTCTTGACATAATAACCCTTGACCGTCCAGTCGAAAGACAACGTGGACAGGGTGGTCAGATGTCCATTGATCGAAACCGTGAACCCGCCTTGCCACGGATCCGTGACGAACGACGTGTCGGAAAGCGTCGTGCCGCTCACGGACCATGCCGGATCGTCCGCCGAAGCCGAATAGACGATATCCTTGAATTCGTAGGTCTCGTTGCCGGGACGCGGCATAAGGGCCGTACCTTCTACGGTAGTCGTGACAGGATCGGACTCCTCGGCGCCTTGGCCCATGGGCAGGACGGCGAACGAATAGAGCTCGCCCGACTCAAGACCGTCGATCATAAGGCTGCGCGCGGTCGCCGGAACTTCCCTCGTTTGCGATATCTGGCCGAATATTTCAGTGACTTTGAAATCGTCCAGTGAAACAACGCCATTCTCATAGTAGTAATCGTCATCCTCGATGGAACGTATGCGGAAGCGGACTGTCTCGCCTCCATGCCCGCCGAGGAACACGCGCACGGTCTTCCATTCCGTACTGTACGATTCCAGATTGAGAGAAGGTGAAGAAACCACGGTCCAGTCGCCGCCGTTGAAGCTGGCTTCCACCGTAACGGCCAGTCCAAGGGCATAGGAACTCTTGATCCTGTACGTCAGCACTGAACGGGATGTAAGCAGGCTCAGATCGTTCCATGTATACGTTCCATATGCAAGAGGCGGTATCATCAACGTGCCGGCGTTTGTATCCACCGTTATGCGCTCCGAGGTGGATGAGCCCTGAACGGTGGAGAAATCGTCCAGCATCTGCTTAAGCTCGGTCGTGTCGGTGGTGCAGGCTATGACCTTGAATCCGTTCAATGCATTGGTCCAGCAGTCGGGTATGTGCCAATCAAGCTTGACGGACGACGAAGAGACGACGGGCAGCGGGTCGAGCTGCACGGCAAACCTTGGCTTGAAACCGCCGTATATGTCCGTAATGTGCGATGGACTCGTCTTGTCGTCGAAATTGTAGTATCCGTCGCCGCTGTTGCCGCCCCAGCCATAGTTCAGGTAGACGTAACTGGTGGAGCCATCCTCCATCCACCCGTGTCCTATGACGGCATGGCCGGGAATCTCGATCAACACCGGACGTCCCGCGGCTATATCGGCCCTTGCCATGGCTAGTGTCGTTGCATGATCGGTTTCCGCGTCATAGCGGGTTCCACCCGAATACCAGGGGGAATTCGCTATCGCCGTGGCGATGCTGGCCGATGATCCAGCGCCTGCGAACTCCATCTGCGCGAGCGATGAGCAGAAAGATATCAGCCGCGCCACCGGATATCGCATGGACTCAGGAACGCTCGCGCGAAGATCGTAGGTGCGCAAATCGTAGTCGAACCACTCGTAGACATTGTCGAACGCGCCCCAATCGAACGGAACGTGTCCGTCGAAACGGATTGCATACAATCCCGTCGTGCCCGCAGCCTCCTCGAATGGATGCAGGTACGATTGCGCCTTGTCGACGCGCACGGGCCAACGCCAGTAGTTGAACACCTGCGCGAGCGCGGTCGCCACGCAACCGCACGGGACGCGACCCCTGTAGGCGCTGTCCGTGATGTTCGAATACACCGGAGAATAATCGTTGTAAGGCTGCCATTGGCTCCACTGGGTTTTGAGGAACGGCTCCACCATGAGCGATGAACCTGTTGCGGAACCTGCCAAGAGACGTGTGCCGGACGAGAGAAGCTTCGCCCATTTCGCGCGCCGGGAGACACCCTCCGGCGTCTCTTCCTCCGATTCCACGCGCTGGCATCCTTCCGATGCGCCGGCAAGAACCGCATAAAATGCGGACTTCTCGTCCGGCTCGGCAAAGTCGGTGGCGGCGAAAGTTATCACGGGACCTACGAGATCGCTTCCCGAAAATATCGCATGGCCCGAAGGCGAATAACGCGCGACCCACAGCGAACCGCGGGCGGTCACATCCAAAAGCGTACGACCCGGCAACACGGCGGATCCGATGGCATTGCGCACCGGAAACGCCGCAGCGGCCGTTTTAATTTCCGATTCGTCCAGCCAAGCCGCTTGCGCGGCAAAGACGGCGAAGGCAAATAACGGAACTAGTCGGGCGGGATACATGACTTGCCTCTCTGGCGATAGTATACCCGATTTCACACCTTGTGGAAAGAGAAATCTTGAAAAATCATACGCAAAAAACGGCGAAGGCCGTTTCTCCGTTCCGGCATTTCTACGGCGCTCAGAAGAACAAATCGCGCTCGCCGTTGCAGGTCGCGTCATACTGTTTCTTGACGGCGGGGTAGAACTTCGGCACCCACTCTTCGATGCCCTTGAGCTCCTTCTGGATGAGGGCCTCGCCGGCGGCGATGGTCGCCGGGTCTCTGGCGAAGTCGTCAAGCCATTCGCGGAACGTCAATACGGCGTTGATCTTGCAGAACTTGCCTTCACGGCCCGTCTTGAGCGCGTCCATGATGCAGCCACCCGTCCGTCCGCAACGGTAACCCGCCGTGCAGAACGAAGTGATCGTGCCGTGGTCGGCGAGATACTTCACCATCTCCTCGATGGAACGGTTGTCGGAGAGCATGAACTGCTGGCGTTCCTTCTCCTGATGCGATTCGGACGCAAAATCGCTGTAGCCCTTGATCGCGATGTTGGACGAGCAGTCGAGCTGCGTCATGCCGCAGTCGAGCGCCCTGTTACGCGACTGCGGGCTCTCCCTCGCCGTCACGATCATGCCGGTATACGGCACTGAAAGCCGCATCACCACGAGTATCCGCCTGAAGGTGTCATCGTCGATGAGCCACGGGCTTTCTTCCGGCACGCGCGTCCCTGACGCCGGCTCCAGACGCGGGAAGGATATCGTATGCGGCCCAATGTTGAACCAGCGTTCGAGGTCTCGCGCGTGAAGTACCGTCGCAAGCACCTCGAAGCGCCAATCGCAGAGACCGTACAGGACACCCAATCCTACATCGTCCACGCCGGCCTCCATGCAACGGTGGAAGCATGTCGTGCGCCAGTCGTAGTTGCCCTTCACGCTCCATGCCGGATGCATCTGCTCGTAGAGCTTGCGGTTGTAGGTCTCCTGGAACACCTGGAACGTTCCGATGCCGACCTTGTGCAGGACGCGAAGATCGTCAATGGGCAGCGGGGCTGCGTTCACGTTCACGCGGCGGATGCCTACATCCGCACCCGTCTTCGGCGCCTTGCAATGGTGGTTGTAGATGGTCTCGATGGTCTCGGCGATATACTCTGTGGACGTCTTTGGATGCTCGCCGTATACGGCTATCAGGCGCTTGTGGCCGATACGTCCGGCCAGGACGTCTATCTCCTCGCGGACCTCGTCCATCGTCAGGATGCGCCGCTTTTGGCTGGAGTTTCCCTCCCGGAAACCGCAGTACCTGCATCCGTTGACGCATGGGTTGGCCACATAAAGCGGCGCGAACATCACGATGCGGTTGTCGTAGACTTTCTTTTTGATGCGGTCCGCCGCCGCGCGCATCTCCTCGAACAGATCGGTGTCCTCGACGCGCATAAGCGCGGCGGTCTCGTCTATTTCAAGCGTCTCGCAGGTGGATTCCGCCTTGGCTATTATCTCGCGTATCCGCACTGGGTCTGCCGGCGATGCATCCGACGCCGCAAGCGTGCGGTTGATCAGGTCTTCGTCGATGAAATGCTTTCCGCCGGGAAGATACTTGTCTATCTCGGATTGGACTACGAAATGTTCCCTGTAGTCCTGTTCGTCCTTGAAATGTCTTATTCCGTTGACCGTTGCCATCATGCCATCTGCTTTCTTGCTTTGGCGGTATATTATACCACAAATGCGGCTGAGGCGATCAATATTCAAGCGTGCTGTCGCCTATCGACTCGCGCAGGATGGAATAGCCGGGCACGCCGACCGAGGACGCCTCCGACACGGTGGCCAGCACGTCCGCAAGCCTCGTCGCCTCGTGCGCCACGGGCGAGGTCGCATCCACGCCACGAAGAAGATCGAGCGCATATGGCTTCAGGACGGCAAGCTCGTAGTCCAGGCCGGTGTTGAACACGGCATCCGCAAGGCGGCGGAACGGATTGATCCACTTCTCCTCGCCATGCTCTACGCTTTCCCACCGACCAAGCGTCGCCTCGGGCGGTTCGCCGCGCGTTGCGCAGTCGCGCACGATCCGTCGAAGGAGCCGCACGTCGTCCGGGAAGAACGTAACCGTGGGAGCTGGGTGCAGGAACGTGAATACGTTCAGGTACACGCGGAACTTGAGAGTCTCGGCTATGCCGTCCGTCAACAGCGGATTGAGCGCGTGTATGCCCTCCAGCACCACGACTCCGCCGGGCGGCAGAGTGGTCGCCTCCTTCGCGTCGTACCCGTCGTGATCCTGGAAGCTGAAGCGCCTGAGATACGTCGGTTCGCCGTCGAAAAGCGAAGCGAGGTCCTGAACGAGACGCACCCGGTCGACGGCCTCGACGGTCTCCCAGTCCGGCTTGCCGTCCGGCCCGATCGGATTGCGCTTGTCGCCGACGAAATAGTCGTCGGTGGAAAGGTGTATCGCGCTCATCCCGTTTTCCTTCAGGCGCGTGCACAGCCTTATGGCCGTGGTGGTCTTGCCTGCGGATGAAGGCCCCGCCACCAGCACCAGACGCACGATGGGCACCATGGCCGCGATACGCTCGGCGATCCGCACGATGCGCTCGACATGGCGCAATTCGTCAGTGTTCACCTGCTGCGGAAAATCGCCCCTGCGTATGATCTCGTTCAGGTCTTCGATCGTGTCGAGATGTCCTTCCATGGCAACCTCACTTTTCGCTTTTTGAAAGTACTTCACACCCGTTGTTCGTAATGACGACAAGATCCTCGATGCGCACGCCGAGCCGGCCGGGGAGATACACGCCCGGCTCTATGGTGACGAGCATCCCGGGCTTCAGGACGGAATCCGACTTGCATGACGCCACAGGACGTTCGTGGATGTCGTACCCGACGCCATGCCCGAGCGCATGCCCGAACGCCCTGCCGTAGCCGGCCTTGCGTATGATCCGCCTTGCGACGGCGTCTAGCCGCCGCCCGGCAATCCCTGGCTTTGCCGCCGCGATCGCGGCCTTGTTCGCCGAAAGCACGAGGTCGTATATCTTTGCGTATTCATCCGCAAACGATCTGTCCTTGGCTCCTCTGGGGGCGATGCACCGCGTCATGTCGCTGCATACGCCGTCGAGCTTGACGCCCATGTCGACAAGCAGCGACTCGCCCCTGCGCCAGACCGTGTCACCTGGAACATGATGGCATTCGGCCGCATTCGCTCCTACGCATACGATCGTATCGAACGCCTCGCCGTCGCCAAGCGCGTTCATGTACGAACGTATGACGCGCTGCATCTCCTTTTCGGTCATGCCATGGCGGAAATCCCCGCGCGCGAGCTTCCAGATGCGGTCGTTCAACGCCTGGGCCGCGGCGACGCGGGCGATTTCCCCCGGCGACTTGACGGCGCGCAGATCGAGCATGTCTGGACCTATATCCACGAACTTCGCGCGCGAAAGGCGTTTCGAGAGGGCGAGGTATCGTTCCGTGGGGACTG
>JAEEGL017329428.1_pt1 | contig 42941 bp, 28 predicted proteins | sample 9134231 | NCBI WGS metagenome assembly JAEEGL01 (sample SAMN16246548, study PRJNA631951) | gut metagenome | biome: gut microbiome; feature: rumen; material: fiber-attached | host: Bos | place: Iran: Karaj | collected 2018-10 | reverse complement strand
TTCAGGCGGCACGATGAAAGAGAGCGGATGTAGCTACAGCTATAGCGATAAGCTCAAAAAGCTTAACGACGTAGATTCATATGGCCCACATATTGGCGAAGGTATTAGCAATGCTGCTTTAAACGAATTCTTGTGTCTCAATGGTGAACAGGATGGTGCAAAAGATATTTTCAATGATAGATTGGCAATTATACACGGCGTGGCTGCAACCCCCAATATCATCAGGCAAATGGCCGAGGCAGGCTCATCTTTGATTTGGTCTCCACGTACAAACGTCTCCCTCTATGGTGATACGGCTCAGACTCCGCTTTATGATGCCTTTGGCGTCAACATCGCGCTCGGAACTGACTGGATTACGTCTGGTTCAATGAACATGCTTCGCGAACTACAGTGTGTGGATTTCCTCAACGAATACTATTATAATAAACATTTTAGCGATTATGATATGTGGATGATGGCAACAGCCAACGGTGCAAAAGCATTCGGGCTAGAAAATTCCATTGGCACACTTAAAGCCGGAAACCTTGCAGATATTGCCATATTCCGTGAAAAAGAAAACCGTAAGTTACATCGCGCCGTTATTGACGCACAACCACAAGATGTTCTTTTGGTCATGCTTGGTGGAAAAGCAGCTTTCGGTGATGCAAATATCGTTTCATCTAACAACTGCGAAACAGTGGATGTGTGCGGTTCGAACAAGAAAGCCTGTCCAAAAGATACCGGCTCAACGCACAGTTTCTCAGAATTGCGCAAAATGACCACCAATGCGGGCAAAATCAAACGATGCAATAAGAAATTTAGTTATTGTGATGAGATGATTGATGCCAATTATGATTTATTCTTCTGCGGTACCCCAGAAGATGAACCTACATGCGTACCATTCCGTACTCGTCCAGTTGATACAGTGGATCTTCATTCATCCGCATACTCGAGTTGCTCACATGATACGAGTGTGAATGACGGACTTTATTGTGATGCTAACGACCGCGATGGCGACGGTGTGATTGATAGCGAAGACAACTGTCCGGATGTTTTCAACCCAATCCGCCCGATGGACAACAGGAAACAGGCCGATTCCGATGGAGACACTATCGGGGATGTCTGTGATCCTTATCCTATCTGCCCCGCCAATGACAGTACTTGTGCAACGTTTAATCCTGAGCTTGCAGACCGTGATGAAGACGGTGTCGTCGATCGTCTCGATAATTGTATTGATGTGTCCAATGCCGAACAGACGGATACAGACGGCGACGGATTTGGCGATGCCTGTGATCCATGCCCGACTGAGAAAAACGAAGATGGCAAGGGTTGTTTGCTCCAGGTCACGCCAATTAGTGAACTCCGCAATGCCTACGTTGCTGGTAACATCACCTACGGCGATGTCAAAGTCAGCGGCGTCGTCACAGGTATCGCGCAGCAGTACAACAAGTCCGCGCGCAACGGATTCTTTATCCAGCAAACCGATGCTCCTGCGGGCATCTATATCTATAGTAGCGAGGAGGCCGATAAGGTCGCCGTCGGCGAGTTGGTCGAAGTCATAGGCACGACTTCTGACTACAATGGCTTGTTGGAAATCAAGCCGACAGCAGTGACCAAAAAGGGAACTGGCACCATCACGCCCACCGTTCTCACTGCGGCACAGACTGCTGCAACTGCTACAAACCACAACGCCTACGACTCGGCACTTGTGACTGTCGAAGGTCTGCGGGTTCAGAGTTGGGACGCAACTGTGGGTAAATACGGCGCGTTTGTCTGCTCCGACAGCACTGATAACGTTAGTTACCTTGACGACTTCAATATGGGCACCGACGATCTCAAGGCCGCCGTCCAGGTTGGACTGATCTACCAAGCGACGGGTATCCTCGTCTTTGATGATGGCTATTCCAAGATCGCCCCGCGCAGCGCTGACGATCTCATCGCCGGATTTGGCGTTCGCAGCCTGAGTGCCCCAGAAATGGCTGAATACGGCGATGAAGTCGAAGTGACGGTAAACATGACGATGGCCGCCGAAAGCGCAGCAACCGTCAACTACAGCTGTACGCCTGCATCCGCATGCTCCGGAACCGTAACCGTTCCCGCTGGCCAGAGCTCGGCAAAATTCAACGTAACCGTTGCCAATGCTGCAGAAACCGTTGTCACCGCAAGCTATGATGGCAGCAGCGTTTCGACGACGATTGCCGGTATCGATCCGAGCATTCCGCTTGCCATTGCATCCTACGCTCCCGAATCCGTCTCTGTCGCACCCGGTAAGAGCAAAACCATTACTCTCGAATTAAACAAGCCGGTAAAAACCGCTACGAGCATCTCTCTAAGCTCAAGCAATACCGCTGTTGCCGTTGATCCTGCAACCATTGCTCTGGCCGTTGGTGATACAAGCGCAGAATTCACAGTCACTGCCGATGCATCCGCTGCAGTTGGATCAACTGTGAATGTTACAGCTTCCATTGGCTCCGAATCCATCACAATCCCAGTCGCCATCGTTAAGGATGGTTGGGATTATATAGAAGATTTCGAAACCATCACGAATACAAACAGCACTGGTTATACAAATGCAGCTGTAACGCTAACACATGACAATTTCAAAACCGAATTCAAAGGCCGCACCAGCATGACGAATACATCTAATGGTGTAACCACTGACTACTCTATCGATGGCAAGGGCGTGATTCTTGGCTCGAAAGCAGGCGATGACAACTACATCAAAATCACAGACTTCGCTGGCGGTGTCGGCAAAATCAGCTTTGAATATCGTTCGTGGGGAGCAAGTTACGACAGCGGTACCATAATCGTCAGTGTAGGTAACGAGACCAAAGAACTTTCATTCAGCAAATCAGACACAACTGCACAATCCGCTGATTTCAATTTCAACTCCGCAACAGCAACAACAATCGAAATCAAACATAAAACAGACACAGGTGATAATCGCGGTCGCATCATCATCGATAATATCCGCGTAGCAACCAACTAATCACTTCTAGACTCATCCTCAAACTCCCGGATCCCCATCGGATTCGGGAGTTTTTTTGCGCGTGCTATGGGCTTGCAGCCCATACGCACTGCGGCTGCGTCTATGCGCAAGACGCATACGACGCAGCTTTATCTACACGCATCACCCTTGCAATGATTATCTATCGCGTCCTTTAGCCGCATTTGAAAATAGCGGTTGGTTTCGACTTCGTAACGGCGCTTTAAGACATCGATCGCGGCTTGTCCCGGACAATTTTTTAGGCTGGAGATCGCCATAAACCGATAGAAATCTGTCGGATGCGACAAGAATGGCTCGATAGCCGCCGGAGCCTGGTCTGGCGCAATAATGGCGTAAGCGCGAATGGCCTGGATCACCATCAACCGGTGCTCGGCCAGTTCCGGGTGAGCGAGGATTTTTTCAAGGGTTTCGCGGTTCATGGGGGTCGCGAAATAGGACAGCGCCTGAACTGCGCGCATGCGCACCGACAGAAGCACCGAATCATCATCGACGATGCTTTGGAGATGTTTTTCGGCATTGGGGCTGGTCGACAGCAAATCGTCCCGCGAAGGAAAATCACAGTGTGCATTCAGCAGCAGAATTATTTTTTCCCGATCATCAAATTCGCGGTTTTCGATGGTACGACGGCGTCTGGGACGCTGTGGATTGGGTTGTGCACCTGGCGTCTGTGCATTAGCCCCAACCGTTGCCGGAGCTGATTGCATTTTGCGAGGCACAGTTTCCTGGGGCTGTTGAGAAAAAGCCACTTCCGGCGCAGCAATCAGGGCTAGCAGCAGTATATATCGATAGATTTTATTCATTTAATAAACCTGTAAAATCCATCAGTTCCAGATCGACATCGTCCCCCGACTGGGCGTTATAGTGCAACGCATCCGGACGTCTGATGCGAATCGTATGCATGCCCAGATTGTGTGCACCGATAAAGTCTTTATGCGGGTTATCTGCAATATAGACGCATCGCTCGAACGGCGAATCGAGCGCCATTGCGGCGAGCTTAAAGGGAATTTCAGAAGGTTTAGGGGCGCGGATTTCTGTGGTAAACAGGGGCAGATCAATCCAGGTTAAAAGCCCGAGCGCCTGCATTTTGGCGCGTTGAGAAGCAATCGGCCCATCGGTGATCACCCCAAGTCGCAAGCGGCACGACTCGAGAAACAGCCGTGCATCGTGACAAAGTTGAATATCGGGCCAATGATTGCGATAGATTTCGACGAGTTCACCGATGTCGTTTGTAATTCCGAGCTTTTCACGCGCCAGATCAAACGTATTGCCCCGAACCCCCTGCAAAAAGTAATCAAAGCACAGATCGCCAAATGCCGGATTGCCAATCACTCGTCCAACCGCCGCAAATCCTGAGCGCACGTAATCGCGCTCGAGATACAGCGTATCATCGATATCCAGTAAAACGGCTTGAATATTCCAGTTCTTGATGGGATTCATTCTTTGATGCTCAAAGCATGTCTTTTGCTCGCCCGAATGCAAACAAACATTTTGGAGAAAAGCAAAAGACCGAAGGATATCATCGATTGGGGCGTTGCGGGGGAACCCCGCATAGGGGGTAGGCGCGTATTTGCGCAGCAAATAGCGCCGTAGGGGGCGTTGCCCCCCATAAAAATTACACCTTATTCCTCAATATATCGACGACGTTGCGCAATTCGAGGGCATTGAGTTCGGGCAGCGATCCATTGATATAGATATTCGAGCCGATTTCAAAGCCAGCCGTTTTGGTAAGTCGCGGAATAATAGAGATATACCAGTGATAATCTTCGTTTGGCAGCCCAATCGGAGCGGTTCGGACGACGAAATTGTAATCCGGCCGGTTGAGCAGTTTTTCGTGCGATTTGATGACGTGGTAAAGGATATCCGCCAAATCCGGGATAATCTCATCCGTGATATTGCCGAAGTGCGCGTGGTGATCGAGCGGGAAGATCCAAGTGTGAAAACTCGACAATGCAGCATACGGCAGAAACGATACGAAGTGCTTATTTTGATAGATAATGCGCTGATTCAGCGCAATTTCCTGTCGAATCATCTCGCAGATCAGGCATTTGTGATGTTCTGCGCGATATTCCTGAGTCACCCGGATGCGTTCCTGGACCTGGCTGGACACAATCGGCGTAGCAATCAGCTGCGAATGCGGATGAATGAGCGAAGATCCGGCTTTTTCGCCATTGTTTTTAAAGATAATAATCTGCTTAACGCGAGGATCCTGAGCATGTTCGCGATATCGCCGCAGGTAGCTTTCGATAATTTTTTCGACGCTGGGCAGCGGCAAATCCGTGATGCCTTTGTTGTGTTTGGGCGAATCGACAATCACTTCGTGAATACCGAATCCGTCAATTCTGGGCCGCAGGAAATCCCCCGATTCGTTGGGTTGCAGGCTCTCATCGAGCGCCGGGAACTTATTCTTGAACGCCCGCGTTTGCCAAATCCCAGGAGCAGACTCAATTCTGTCCACCTCTGCCGACGTCATGTGCTCATTTCCGGGACAAAACGGACATTTTTTATCGTACGACGGCAAATTCAACCGAGGCGCGGTCTGCGCGAATTCCATCGGCCGTTTCGCGCGCTCTGTCGCAATGATAACCCATTCGCGGGTTAAAATATTAAATCGAAATTCGGGCATCTTCTGTTATTGACTCTTCGCGTATTTCTGAAGCAATTCGGGAATCCTTGGCTCGTTGTAGCAAACCGATAGTTTCTTGCCAAATGCTTCAGCCTTTAACCGTACCTGCTCAATGATTTGCGGATCGGCATTTTCTGTCGCAAAAATCAGCTTGTTAATCCACTTATGATGCGACTCGTAATAGTTTTCCAGTTCATCGGCAACATCCTTACAATCGCTTAAATCCTCACCAATTGCTTCGTCGAGACCATCAAAAAACGATATCATCTGAATGACGGTACTTTCGGTCTCTTCAGCAGATTCGCCGGATGTTGTCTGGGCTTCGGCTGTATCCGGTGCTGCAGGCTGCGGCAAATCCTGGGCATGGGCATAGCCACCTATGCAAAAGCTCAAAATGCAGGTCAGTTTTATCAATTTATCGAACATGTGACACACCATGCGAATTGATTTCGTATCGCGAATGATCGGAAAATGTGATACCTATGCACCCCAAACCGATTCCCGGTTTGATCTATTTTATTATACACAGTCTGACAATCAAAAAAATAAGGAAAAAACATGCGAAGAAGCGGAATTTTGTTGCATCCGACCAGTCTGACAGGTGGCGCAGGTATTGGTTCGATCGGAGCGCCGGCGCGCCAGTTCATCGATTTTTTAAGTGCAGCGGGACAAACCGTATGGCAGATGCTGCCCCTGGTGCCAACCGATGACAGCGGATGTCCCTATAATTCGACAAGCGCTCTGGCATCCAATGCCCGCCTGATCGATCTCGAAGATCTGATGGCGCCGCAGTTTGGTTGCTTGCTTCAGCCCCAGGATTTATCCGATATGCCCTGGCCTGAACGCGCAGACAAAGCCGATTTCAAAATGGCCGGTGATTACAAATCGAAAAAAATCGCCCTGGCCTATGACAAGCTCCTGGCCAGTTCAACCAATGTTCACGCAGCGCTGCGAAAAGAATTCGAAGCCTTCTGCAAAGATGCCGCAAACTGGCTGGATGACTATGCATTGTTCGATGTTCTCACAAAAGTCGAGGATCCGCTTTGGGTAAAATGGCCCGAAGGCCTGCGCGACCGCGACGAAAATGCACTTGCCGATGCCCGCAAAAAACACGCGCGCGAAATCGAACTGCGCAAATTCGCCCAATTCATTTTCCGCAAGCAATGGAACGATCTGCGCACCCTGGCCAATGCCCGCAACATCAAAATTATGGGCGATGTCCCCATCTTTGTTTCGCACAATTCGGTCGATGTATGGTGCCACCGCGACCTCTTCGAGCTCGACGCCAAAGGCTTCCCCGGTTCGGTTGCCGGCGTGCCCCCCGACTACTTCTCGCCGAAAGGCCAGCTCTGGGGAAACCCGCTCTACAACTGGAAAAAACTCGCCGAAACCGGTTACGCGTGGTGGATCGAACGCCTGCGAGCACTCAATGCACTCGTCGATATCGTCCGCATCGACCATTTCCGCGGCTTTGAAGCCTTCTGGAGCGTTTTGGCCACCGAAGAAACCGCCATCAACGGCCACTGGGTCAAAGGTCCCGGCATCGACTTCTTCAATGCCGTCGCCAAAGCATTGCCAAATCTCGAAATCATCGCCGAAGACCTCGGTACCATCACGCCCGGCGTCGAAAAATTGCGAAAAGATGCTGGTTTCCCCGGCATGCGCGTCATTCAGTTCGGATTCCCCATGGACGAAGCCAACGATCATCATGCGCTTCACATGCACACGCCAGACAGCGTTGTCTATTGCGGCACACACGATAACGATACGACCGTCGGCTGGTATTGGTCGCTCGACGATAACCAGCGCGACCATGTTCGCCGCTATCTCTCTATCGACGGCAACGATATCGCATGGCAAATGATGCGCGCCGCCGAATCATCCGTCGCCGAACTCTGCATCGTCACAGCGCAGGACATCCTCAGCCTCGATTCATCGGCCCGTATGAACGTCCCCGGCATCGCCAAAGGCAACTGGTCGTGGCGTCTCACCAACACCATCCCCGGCTGGCACGCCGATCGCCTGCGAGATCTCACCGAAACTTATGGCCGCGCCGCATGGCAGCAAATCAAAAAGCCCGCACCCGCCGAGAATATCCAGTAGATATCGCGTTTTTTTATGGTTGCGGTGCGACTGCGTTCGCACCGCCGCCGGGCTATCTGCGATACGCCCGGCCACGCCTCCGCTATGTTTGGTGCGGAAAATTCCGCATCCAAACATACGCGTCGGCACGACGGACTCGCATCATCAACACATCCGTCTAGAGAAATAAAACATGGGCGATATACGATTTTCACATCCATTCGATTTAGAGCCAGGATGGCGGGTAATTGCGCAGAATCCCCATCATCAGCTGGCGATTTTGGAATCGCCCTCGCCGTATGCAGCGGATGTGCAGCAATTTGGCGATATTGTGGTCGCCGTATTATCGAACGATGTCAAGGCAACGGACATCATTGAGGCTGTGCGGCTGCATCGCGAACATTTTGTCGAAGGAATGCGGCTGCGCAAACCTGCCGCAGGCCTGATTTGGAACAAAACAACCGACGAATGCTGCATTTTCCGCGATATCTGGGGATTTGTGGTTTGGGGCATCAGCCGCATACATAATGATATCGAATGCACGACATCGCCGGAAATCTTTGGGCAAATGGTGCGCGGGAGACCATTGAACCATGCCAGAATCGCGTCATATCTGCGACAGACGGAAGACGATTTTCGTTTCGATTTTTTTGAACATACCGAACGCATTTTGCCGGGAGAATGTTTGATTCTGGCGCGCGACTGCAGTGCATTTTTTGAGGCTGTGCTGCGAAACGGCGATAGCGAGGCAATTGAAAAAGCGGTAGGCATCCATCGTATTTCGTATTGGGATAATCGGCGTTATTGCAGTTTTGATGCGTCTTACGAAGAACTTGTGCCCGAACTGCGCAAGACGCTTGTCGATGCATCATCCAGAATTGGGGCCTGCGAGGATTTATGCTTTACGCTGTCGGGCGGTTTGGATTCTTCGGGGGTATTGAGCGCCTATTGCGCGTTATTGAAAGACAGCGGAAATAAAAAATTCGACGCCATGTCGCTGATTTCCAGACAGCATTCATCCTGTGACGAATCCAGAGAACTGGATGTCCTGGAATCGGCGTTGCCGATTCGCCTGATGCGCGTGAACATGGACGAGGCCTGGACGTTCTCGAAACCAGAATTATATGGCAAATACTGGGCCTGGGGCCCCATGGGATCGCCGGGAATTGAAGTGAACCTTTTGGGGTATCAGGCGGTTGCGAAAACCTTGGGCGCGCGCACGATAATTACGGGATATGGCGGCAATTTCATCGTCAAAGTCAGGTTCGAAGCCATGTTGCGGCATATTCTGCGACAAGGAAAATGCAGTGACTGGATAGATGCTGTAAAAAATCTGGATCGCGGCACGATTCGATTTCTGCTGGCCAGAACCGCAGCCAACACCTTTGACGGACGCATTTATGCGTTATACCGCCGTTTATCCACAGCACCGCACCAGTGTGATATCGAAAGCCAATGTATGAGCCCCTGGTTTTATGCGCAATTTGGATCAAACCGCATCGATCCCGTCTTTAGCATGTCGCATTTACAGGAGCGTGCATGGATACCCAAGTCATGGGACTGGGAATTTGCGGTGCGCTGCCTGGACAAACTCGCGCGTTTGACCCCGCACCGCTTTTACGATCCGCTGCTCGACCCTGTGCTGTATGATTTTTGTGCGCAAATTCCCCCACAATTCTTCGAGCGAAACGGCGAATACCGCAAAATATATAAGGATGCGCTTGCGCCTTTACTGCCGGCGGCAATTATTTCACACCCCAAATGCCAATCTTTCGACGACATGTCACACGAAGGCCTTGCGAAACATGCATCGCCATACGTGGAAAATCGTATCCTGTCGTGTTGCCATGATTGCATTCAGAAGCAAAATTTACTGGAGCTCTATCGAAAGTACCTGGAACATGTGGGCGCGAAAAGCTCACCCTATAACCTGAACAATACCTGGCGCCCCATCAGCTTGTGCTTTTGGAATCCATAATTCTGGCACATAACTTGCATTTTCAAATCTGATTGGTAGCGGTTTTTTTCCGCTTGAAATCGATTTTGATACACATATTTGTGAGGAGATAAAGTTATGAAAAAGACATTATTAGCCTTGTCACTGCTGGGTGTTGTTTCGTTGTTTCAGGCATGCAGCGATAGCGGCAAATCCAAAACGAGTTGCAATGTAGACGAATACGAAAAGGGCTGTTCTGATGGCAGTTATCTGACTTGTGAATATGATGACGATTCAGATTATGGTTTGGGCTATGTGGTGGAACATGCCACGTTCGTCGTTAAGGGTGTGGAATACCGTTGCAATGGTGATAAGCCAGAAAGGGTGAGCGGTAATGTCAATGTTCGTCCGAGACCTGGCACGAACGATCCGGAACCAGGTACAGACCCCGAACCACAAGATAAGATTAGCTGTAAAGATGGTATCATTGTGGGAACATCTTCCATCGCGCAGGTCATCGATAATGTGCTCTATCGATGTGATGGCGATGCCTACGACAGCTATGAATGCAACGATAATTTCGAAGAAGGATGCTATGGAAATGTGTATGTAAACTGCAACGATGGCACATTTTCACAGCACAAAACCACGAAGATCGGGGACTTCTCATACTTTTGTCGAAAAGATAAACTCGTCCTCAGCGACCTGAAATGCGAAAACAATATCTTCACAGATCAAAACCAGCACTTCCTCGCCATCGACGACAAGCTGTACGTTTGCAACGGCAATCAGGTTGAAAACGTGACATCTCAGTACAATTCAGCATGTGAAGGTACCAAACGCTTTTATTATGACAGCGAAGCGGGTATCTACAAAGTGAATGACTGCGCCAGTTCTGCACACATCTGTGAAGAATATCAAAAAGGCAGCCTGACCTATGCCGTATGCGTGAATAAAAATGATGTTGTCGAAGGCTGTGGCACCGCGAATATTTATGGTAACTGCAGCGGAAATGTTCTGATCATCTGCTCAAATGACGACCCCAGCAAAGGCAAAACGCTGCGCATCAATTGTCGTGAACAGTCTGTTTCGCAATCATGCATTCTCGTCGAAGAAGATTATGGTTACGATTGCGCCACTGAATGCGCCAACGGTAGAAATCAATACAACGATTTCGGTACTTGCGATGGCAAAATCCTTAAATATTGCACGCAATCCGGTCAATATGCCGAAGCCGAATGCGACCAATGCGGATTTAATGGCTCATATTACGATTGCATATAATGCTAACAATCTTATCTCGCGCCGTGTTTCCCTCCACACCGCGCAATTCCCACGGGGATGGTCCAGACCATCCCCTTTTTTTTGGCTCTGTAAAGCAAGAGACAAAAGAGACACCCCTGAGCCCCCCCGACTTTTTAGCTTTGTACGGCGACTGCGGTAGCTCACCCAATTGCTTTCAATAATCCGATGCAACCTGCCAAAATATCCTGATATGCCCGCTCGAAATCACCGGTATACCACGGATCTGCGACATCCCGCGAAGAACCGGCATAAGACATCAGCAAATGGACCTTGTCGAGATGCGCACGCCCAACAATTCTGGACAAAATATTCAAATTCGACTGGTCCATTAGAATGATGAGATCGTATGCATCGAACTCGGATTGGGTTATTTTATGTGCGACATGCGCGCTAAACGGAATGCCGTGTTCCTGCATCTTACGCCTGGCCGGCGGATAAATCCCATTCCCCGCTTCCTCATTCGAAACCGCCGCAGAATCAATCTGAAATTCATGCTCGCGTCCGGCTTTTTGCACGAGGTCTTTCATGACAAATTCAGCCATGGGGCTGCGGCAGATATTGCCGTGACAAACAAATAGTATTTTGTGCATCAATACATCCTTAACATAAAAATGCGGGGGTGGCCCCCTACGGTTCTAACTCGCCGGGGAACGTGCCTTCTGCACGTCTCCCAGCTCGTTACGAACCTACCCCCAACGCGGCTATCGCAAGCGATACGCCGCGTCTGCTTTCAAATCCCGGCGCGAACTACAGTCCATACGGCAATAATCTAATCTTATCCAGTATCACGCAACCGCTATTCTTCATCTGAAAATGCGCTTTTGTATAGCGATGATCGAGCAATGCGCGGATAAATCCGATCGATGAAACGGGCAAATCCGCATTCCACTTTACTTGTTCCAGGATCCTGGCGCATTCCGAAAGATAGTATTCTCTGTCGAAATTGTCATACTTAATATAAATTCTGTAGTGTTTGCCAAGCTCCCAGATGATTCGTCGCACAATGATTCCATAATGTTTTGACGAAATCAACTGATTCTCAAGTGCATCATTGAGCACGCCGATTTCTATATATCTGGCTTTCACCGTAGAATTATAGCGTTTAAAATCCAGGGTATGGACTGCGCTGGTCGATCGCTGATAGTAATGATACCACGTATCGTCGCAAAACGCGATACTCGGCTGATGCAGCAGGCATTCGAGCAAAAAGATATCATCTGCATCATACTCGAATCCGTCGCGTCGTTCTTTGAATGTAATATTGTTCCGACGCACAAACGCTGTCTTGTATAGGATGGTTATTGCCTGGCTTCCGCAGCATTTTCTGGCAACAGGCCAATGGCGTCTGATATCGCATTGAATCTCTGAATTGCGTTTGGATTTTGATATTTTGCCATTAGCATATTCTTTACACAATTCAGCTTTGGTGAGATCTGCATCGTTCTCTTTAGCCGCAACGATCAATTGTTCGAGATAATTCGGATCAACCCAGTCGTCGGGATCAATAAAGATAAAATAATCAGTTTCAAGCAGTTGTAATGCGGTTTTTCGCGTCGCATAGGCACCATAGTTCACAGCTTCATCCATTTTTTGCGGTGTATCCGAACGATAGACTTCTTCTTTATCATTTACGTGAATGTATTGATAAGCAAAATCGCCGGATACCTTATCCCGGATGATATCGAATGAATTGTCCTTTGTGCCGTCGTTCATAAAGAAAACGACAAAATCCTTAAACGTCTGGGATTTGAGCGAATCAATCAGATGATCGAGATAATCTGCAACGTTATAAATGCTGGCGATAACAGTAATTTTAGGCATAGATACAACTCCTATCGGTGAAACGCAGCAATCACTTCATCATAATGATTTTCCAATGCATCAATGCGATCTTCCAGTCTGTACATATTTTCCATCTTTTTGCGGGCAGCCATTCCCAAATCGCAACGAAGCTGCGGATTCGAAAGGATGAGATCGAGTTTATCAGCAATCGCCTGTGCATCGCGTTCCTGCACGATAAATCCGGTTTTGCCATCATCAATGATATCGGGAATGCCGCCATGATAAGTACCGATCACAGGAACACAGCGAGCTGCGGCTTCTTTGGCAACCAGTATTCCCGATTCGCGATCGCCATTTTTGGCGACAAGACTTGGACAAAGCAATATTTCTGAATTCTGCATTTCGGTAAAAACGTCTTCCTGCGGCATATTGTCGATAAATCGGACGTTATTTTCGAGCCCATGTGCCTGTACAAATCGAACGCATTCAGGTTTACATTCGCCGTCTCCGATACAAGTGAGTACAACATTAAACGCCCGGCCGCTTGAAATATATTTATTCTTCAGAATATGCAATGCGCGCAGCGAATAGATATAGCCTTTCTTTTCGACAAATCGACCGACTTGTACAATTTTCCGCGTTTCGGGAATGACATCGGCAGATGGCAATTTAATAGACGACAGCTCGGGAATCCGGATGCCCAATCGCCAGGTAAATACTTTTTCTTCGGGCGCACCAATATCTATCAACATATTGTGCAGCTCTTCGCTCGCCGCCAGGAATCTGTCCACGCGCCTCAGCATCCATGGTGAAAGTGCCCAATATCGCCAGAATTGCGGTTCTAATTTTCTCAGATTCCACAAAAGCGGAACATCATAGCCGTGAAACGTTACAATCAGCGGCAGATGAAATCGCTGCGCATGCGGAAGTGCATAGAGACTGCCCGGACCAAAATGCGCAGCAATCAGTGAATAGTTGCCGGATTCGATTTGTTTGGCAAACGTCGGTGAATATAACAACGTTTGACATAACCGCTTTTCCATTGAATTCTGATCAAGCGTAAATACATGATCGTATGGAAATCTGTCGGGATAAAGCCGGTGTAATGTATATACATCGATATCGTATCGTTTGTGTGATGTAACTTCATCCCAAACAAACGTCTGTGAATACGCACAAAATTGTGTACTGAATAATGCAACTTTTGGTTTGGACATATCGATACCTTCAAGTTATCGCAATCACCTCAAATCGAGGCAAACCATCACAATCTTATCCGATATTTCGGCATAACATCAAGCAAAAGAATGATATTGTGATGGACATCGATAATGAAATCCCAGAAAGGGCAACAGTGTACAGCCGGGGAAATCATTCCCCTTCCCTCGCCACATTAATTCCCCCCCCGCCATTTCTGGAGAGGAGGAATGTCAGGCGTTAGCCTGACAAGGGGGTGAGGCTGGGGCGTCGAGTTCTAAAAATGCTTGACCGTATCGTACTTTCAAAAAAGTAGATGGATGCTTGAGATGACAGCCCTGAAAGGGCGACAGTGTACAGCCGGGGGTGCAGCGTCAGCGGAACCCCCGGTTCATAGATTTCCAAGAATTTTAGCCCTGAAAGGGCGACAGAAAAGAACATGCCCCGACAGAACTTCGACATGCCTGATACCGAAGCGAAAAGCGTTCTCTCCAACGACGCCACATCGCGCGGCGTATCGCAGATAGACGCGCGGCGCAAGCGTATTTCGCCGCAGGCGAAATAGCGGCGCCCCACACAAACATCACTTTTTTCCCAACAGCTCGCGAATCGATATTTTCAATACAAATTTCGCATAGAACAACAACGAAACCAGAATGATAACGAGTTCTGCGACGATATGCGTCCAGTTTGTAAATGGCAGCAGATCTCTGTATATATATAATGGCAGCGACAATAACGATGCCAGAATGATGTAGCCAATGCCCGGCAGAATATGTGTAATTAGTTTTATCATGCGATTATCTATAAATCGCTTGCTGATTTCGTAGTGAATGCCGAGACAGATGAGATGAATCGCAATCCAGGTGCAGATCATGGCTTCGAGCGGGAAGGATTCGAAGCGGAAAATGGCTCCGGTGCAAAGCACCAGAAATAGTATCGTTTCGATGAGCTCTGTATAGATCGGCAAATCGGGACGGCCGCATGCCCTGTATAAATCCGGATACGCAAGCATGAGTGAACGCAAAAATGACAGTGCGAGTACAAATGGTATGATGGGAATGGCTTCCATCCACTCGGATTTAGGCATCAGGCCAAATATATCTTTTGAGGCAAATAGTATCGCAACGGTAGGAATCGCGGCGAGTAGCGCTATATTTTTCTGGTTCCACAAAAAGAGTTTTGAGAGTTCGTCGCGTTTGTCCTGCAGACGTGAAAAAACGGGAAACGAGCTTTTGGTGACGACATTAAACAATGCGAGTGCGGGGCTCATCGCAAGCTCGTAGGCCATTTTATAGATACCGAGCACGCCTTCGCCAAGCAGCTTGCCGACAACCAAAAAATGCAGGTTTTTGTTGAACTGGTTTTGTGCTGTACTCAGACAGGTTTTGATGCCAAATGATATAAATCGCCTGCATTCTGCAAAGTTGAAATGCTTTTGCGGAATATATTTTGAGTATGCAAACGCACCTATCACACGGCCGAGGCCAAATGCCGTTGCGCCTATCACAAGCGCCCATGCACCAAATCCAAGTATCGCAAGTACAATTTTGAGAAGACTGCAGATAAGCGTGTTGAATATATTAATCGTGCTGATTTTGCGATATTCCAGGCGGCGATTGATGAGCTGTTCGGGGATTGCGGCAATGCTCACCAGGGGCAATTTGAATACAGCGATGATGAACAGCGGAATCAATGCCGTATTTTTATAGAATGCAGCAAATGGCCAGGCCAGCGGAATGAGAATGACGAGCGTGAGCAGGCCAAATATGGCAGAAAACCAGAAAACGCTGTGCGTTTCTTCATGTGTGAGCGATTTGGCCTGTAGTACGCCCTGATTCGTGCCCAGCGCATTGAAGGATTCTGCGATAACAGAGAACGATAGCGCAAGCGTCGCAATACCAATTTCTTCTTTGGGCATGAAGATCATGGCGATGATCATGGTGAGCGCATCGAGTACCTGAGACAGAATCGAGGCCATCCCAAGCCATCCAAATCCACTGCGGATGCTTTTTTTGGGGTCTACGGTGAGATCTTTTTCGTATGCGAGATCTTTGGGCATATCTATATTTGGACGCACGCAATTGCCGGGGGTTACGCGTTTCATCCCCCCGGATGATGGCTATATTTTATGACTTTTTCTGCACCAGTCTGACATCCTGTGAACGGTTATCAGGCATCACCAGAACCGCGTCGGGTGTCGAAACGACGATGAGATGATCGACGCCCAGCAGCGCAATCTGGCGCTGGTCGGCAGAATAGACAAAATTATGCGTCGAATCAACGATCACCGCTTTGCCGTGAATTGCATTGTGCTCGGCATCTTCAGGAAAATAGCGGCGAATAGCATCCCAGGTACCCAGATCGTCCCATGGAAATTCGGCTCGCAGCACCACTGCTTTTTGCGTATGTTCCATCACGGCATAGTCGATGCTAATCGACAGCAGCGTTGGAAATATCGCCTGAATTTGTGAGGGATCTTCGACGATTTGGGCGATTTTTTCGGCGATTTGCGGGACGTGTTGAGCGATTTCGTCGTGCATCACTGCGGCATCATAAATAAACATCCCGCTGTTCCAAAGGTAGCGATTTTCGGCGAGGTAACGCTGTGCCGTTTGAATATCAGGCTTTTCGCGGAACGACGCGACGCGATAGAGATTGGATGATACAGACGCGCCTTGTTCGATATAGCCGTAGCCTGTTTCAGGGCGCGTTGGCGCAATACCAAACAACACGATATGACCGGGCGCAGCTTCGTAAGCTTTTTGCAAGCTCTGCGCGAACAAATCGGCATCTGCGACCTCGTGATCCGATGGAAATACGCCAATACAGGCGCATGGATCCTGCGCCCGGATGATTTCGGTAACCCAGGCGATGCATGGTGCCGTGTTGCGTCCCACTGGTTCCCAGAGAATGTGGTCTGCCGGAAAATCGGGTAAAACCCTGGCAATTATCTCGCGATGCACTTCGGCCACAACGATATAAATGCGCTCTAGCGGCACGACACGACGCAAACGCGCGATACAGCTTTGTGCCGGGGTTTGGTCGCCAATCAGTTTTAGAAACTGTTTTGGTTGTTGAGGACTACTCAGCGGCCAGAATCGCGTACCGCTGCCGCCAGCCATAATCACTGCCCAGTTCATTGTATTTTCCCTCAATGATAAAGTTCCGGGAACCGCAGAGACGTGCGATGACCACACGCTCGGAGAACCCGGTAACAGCATACAAAAAAACCCGACCGGGATCGATCGGGTTTTGTTGCGGATTGAATGATATTTATCAATCGCAATTGGAAGCTAACAAATAAGCGTTCCTTATTTGCAAGCGGTATTATCGGCATTGCAAGTACCTTTGCAATAAGTCGCATTGCTCGCCATCAGATAGTAATACTCAGAACCTACTGCAGTGCATACAGCCTTATATGAACCCCACTTGCCCTCACCAGTCATATCGTCGCAAAGCGTTGTCTCGGAGCCCTCAGTCGTGCAGGGCTTTGAGCACTGATAATAGCCTTCCGGATCACAGATGGCTGTGCTGCCAGGCATTGTGGAGCAATCACCATTGCAGACCTCATAATCGCCGCTACCACCACTCAGACAGGCCTGATCCTCGCCAACGATAAGACAGATAATCTGACCGCCTGAAGAATAAGCCGTTTCGCCATCAGCACATTCTGAATCATTAGCTGTGCTGCGATCGGCGCAATACAAAGCAAGACTGGTGGGATCATCTGAATCGATACCGCATAAAGCCGAATCATTCCCCTTTTCGGCACAAATCTGTTTAGCGGTTTTGCCATTATTGGTTAAGTCACTGCAATCAAAGACATCACAAACGTCGCCACTGCCGCTTTCGCATAAATCTTTGTGCATGACATCGAATGCCGACTGGCCAATGGCTTGTTGGGCCTGTGCAGGTGTCGCACAGAAATAGGACCTTTCATTGCATGCTACGCAGAGGGCTTTGGTTGTTGTGGAATCATCTGCCGCGCATAGCGCACCCAATGTTTTCCCGCCACTGGTCATGTCGCTGCAATCGAAGAAAGTATCATCACCGTTAACTGGGGGTACCTCACCACCTTCATCGCAAGCGGTGTTATCGGCATTGCAAGTACCATTGCATTGAGTCGCATCGCCCGTCTTCAGATAGTAATACTCAGAACCTACTGCAGTGCATACAGCCGGATATGAACCCCACTTGCCCTTACCATTCAAATCATCGCAAAGCGTTGTCTTGGAGCCCTCAGTCGTGCAGGGCTTTGAGCACTGATAATAGCCTTCCGGATCACAGATGGCTGTGCTGCCAGGCATTGTGGAGCAATCACCATCGCAGACACTGTATGCGTCTTGGCTCCCCCCCCCACCTTGGCAACCGCAATCGATTGAACCAGTATCCAAATCCACACAACATGCTTCAACGCCACAATGATCTGCGCAGGAATCACCACTCTTCAATTGACATGGGCCATACTGGCTTTCGAAGGCTTCGCATGTAATAACCCCCCCACCCTGAGAAGGATTGCCACCGCCACCCAGGCAGGATTCATCGGCACCAATAACGAGACAAGCCTCCACATCGCCCTGTTCTGTCCAGACTGTGTAGCCCAATTCATCCCCACTGCAGGAGCTATCAAGTGAGGACTTGCGTGTTGCACAAGTATACCCATCAGCACTACAAATTGCGTATTCATATCCATCGCCCTGGCAATCCGCCGCTAACTCCGCAACTGAAGTGCAATCATACACATCACAGGTAGCACCGCCGCTCGGGTTCGACGGATTGCTGCCGCCGCCGTAACCGCTGCAACCGACGCCCCAGCAGGTATTGCTCGGAACGCACAAACCAGCCTTACAAACGCTGCCATCCGGACATTGTCTGGCATAAATGGAACCCCCAGGACAGCTCACAGCTACACTGCTGCTCTGGCAATAGCTCTCAAATTCTTTGACGTTGCAAGCGGCACCGATTTCGGCAGATGCCGATGCGACCGTACACTGCGCAGAACCGTAGTATTCCTCATTTGTCTTCGCACTGTCATCATAAGTTCCGGGAATATTCTCGCAGTCGCCATCACATGCACTGCGTACCACTGAATTTCCTGAGCATGAATACTTGGCGTCTTTGCCATCACAAACCGCGCCAGCGATTTCTCCCGAAACATACAGACCTTCCGCTGCGCCATCCGCAGCATCAGTTTCTGAGGCTTTAACGCATTTGGCATACATAATTATACCATACTGCGCACCATAAACACAGGTGTTAAAGACATCCATCGAGATGTCGCCTTCGGCTTTGCAAACATTGCCAACGGCTTCGTTGGTATACAAACACGTCTGTCCGCCATCCGGGTAATCGCCAAGGCCATCTTCTGCGGTCACATTCACGCATGCACGCTCATTGGCGCATTCAACTCTTGTAACGGTTCCCTTCTGGCAATAATACCATTCATGATTCTCACAAACTTCTTTGAATTCATCGACGTTGCAGCTCTTCCCAATCAGTGAGACATTCTCATTTTCAATGCATCCCTTTGCAAAGCCGTTGCAGTATTTGTTCTCATCGCACGCTTTGACATCCCAGCGACCATCGACACAGGTCTTGAACTTGGAAGGGTCTTCACTGTCGCATTCGAACAAACCATCGACACATTCTTTCACCGCAACACAATCACCTGCCAGGCAACGCTCATTATCCTTACACTTCAGGCTGCTGGCTATCCACTCGCCTTTTTCGTTACAGCTTTGCGGCTGGCCATCACTGCCGCAGCGTTTTTCATCCTTTTTGCACGCCAGGCTGCTGTCTGCACACGACGCTATGCCATTGCTCTTCTTGACCGTCTGGTTGCGATCGCACACATTCACAACCCACTTGCCGTCTTCACACGATTTAATTGCCGGACGATCTGCGCTAATACCATTCGCCAGCTTTTCTTCAACCGAAGCTTCGTCCGGGAGATCTTTCGTCGAATCGCACTGACGAATCACACAGTGATCAACATCACATACACCGCTTGCGCATTCATGAATTATCCAGCGTCCACTGCTGCAGATTTTCAGATTGCCATTCTCGCACATGCGCGCATCTGACGAACATTCCGGCGCGGTCCAGTCGGTACTTTTCTTAATATTGTCATCATCATCACATGCCGCGCAAAATGCGGCCAGCATCGACGTTATTACAAGTGTCTTTTTCATATCCATTTCTCCATTTCGTAAGCAATGCACCATTCGACGCATTCTGTTTGGCCTTCTGGCTCGTACTTTCTTTTTCGTGCCGATGTACTACAATGTCGGACAATGTGCACCAGCAAACCTCTATATGCACCAAACCAATCCATATTTCAATATTTTGATCGTTTTATTTAAAAAAAAATTCAAATTAACCCCCTAAGTTTGAATTTTTTTAACCAAATCCACCCAAATTAAATCAAATCTTGTGCTTTATTCAATTTCGCTTTCCTGTCAAAATGCTTATTTTCTTTATAATAAGGTTTTATGCGCTGAATTATATTCACCATGTTCTATAAGCCTTGTATTATCTTAAAGATATCCACAGGGCATGCTTTGTATTTGCTGGGGGAAGTCTCCCCCTACGCCGCTATTTCGTAAACGAAATACGCGTCTACCCCCTCTTCCGGGGTTGCGCTTCGCTTACCCCGGGCTGTGATATTGCACGCCTTCAGCGTGCTGGCGGTATGCGCCACTTCGTGGCGCGCTAAATTATTCACGATTCACGATTCACTATTCACTATTCGCTCATCGCTAATCATCCATCGGATTGATGCGTTCCTGCGGCTTATTCTCATTTTGTGGTTCAGGCGCAGGATCCGGTAACCCCTTAACGCCAGGCAAATTCACCACAGACGGCGTCATACCGAGCTTGCGTTCCTGCCGCTGAACAGCTTTGAGGCTAAAATTGATGGCATCTCGCGTATTGCCATCCGACTTGAATACTTTTACCCCAAAGACGCCGCACTGGCGTCCATCGCGCCAAAAAGTCCAGTGGATGTAGGATTTGCCGTTTTTCGAAATCATCGTTTTGGGTGGCGCGACTTTAGGCGACGAATGCCACGCCACATGAATGGCTTCGGTATCATAATCCATGATGCCACTTGATTTCACAACGCGCACATCAGTTACTGAACCAAAGCTGTCGAGCGTAATTTCAAGCACAGCTTCGAGATTGCCGTCGTTTAATCGCGATCCTGGTTGCCGATAAATGGTATCGAGGCGCAGCAGATAGCCATGTGCCCATAACGGATGAATTTCTTTATGCATCAGCGCCAGATATTCCTCGACATCCTTGCTGTGTGAAACGGCATTTCCCTGTTGCCCGATGCCGATCACCGGCCCTTCCGAATTGTATGCGGCCAGAGTGCGTTTCCGCTCGGTTTCGGCTTCGCTCACCAATCTGTTGGTATCGCGCTCGGCAAAAGATTTTTCGGCGATTTCGGCCGACTCCTGCATCAAAACCGGAGACAGATTCAGGGGCGACAGCCGCAGATTTTCCGGCGAAATCACGATATTTGAGGGTTCTTCTGTCGTCGGTTCACCACCGGTAACGGGCGATAAATTCTCATGAACATCCGGCGATTGCGGAGCTTCAGTCTTTTGCACTCTGGGCCTGGTCTGCTTTTTCTCTGGCTTTTTCTCTGGCTTTTTCTCTGGCTTTTTTTCGGGAATCGTTTGCGGCTGCTGAACTTTTTCTACCGATTGTGCCGCCGATTCTTCGTTTACCTCAGGCTTTTGCGGATCATACAGTGTGGCAGTGAGAATATCCTGAGATTTGGCTGCTACTTTAAAAGATGCCCGAAATGCACCGCCTGCGACGTTGTCACCGGTTGGGAAATGGCCCTTGTATTCGCCGTCAAAATGGGATGCGACAACGCCATTTTCCCCGTCATTGACGACGATTTCATACGTTCCTGGCTCCGAAATGCCATCGAACTGAAGACCAAACCGGCGTTTGGGATGCGCATGTGATTTCCCCACCAGCTCGCGGGTACCATCGTCATGGATGCGATAGAGTTCTGCTGCTTCGGCATTTAAATGGTCGGGTTTCGAGGTAAAAAATACAGCCGGTTCAATGCCTTGTGCGGGCATCAGCTCAACCGTGGCGTTCGGCATGGGCACGGTCTGGGAAATATGCACCAATTCATCCGGGATCAAATGCCAGGCAATCACCGAAATCACGGCCAAATGGATCGCAATGCCTGCGATCCACGCCGCACTCCAGCGTTTGATTTTGTGTGGTGATTGGTATTGTTGCATCACAGCCTTGCTTTGGATGCGATCTCGCAAATTTCCTCGGCTGTCCAATGTTTTCCCTGATTCATCCCGGGACACATCCTGGCCGTTTCATCCCATTCGGATTTATCCGCCAAATTGCAGCGCCAGAACGGAAAATCCCGGCATTGCGATGGTCTGAAATCGTACACGGTGCACCCATGATCAAAGAAAATGCAATGACCATCGGGGAAATCGTCGCGCGCTGTATAAGAATCTTTCCACGGGCGCATGTAATCGCGAATCAATTCTTCGCGCGAGATGCCTCGCGTTTCTTTTAAATGCACAGCCAATGCATCAAATTCCCGGGGATTAAAATAAACAATGCCCGGCTCTCCGCAACAACATCGACCACATCGCTGACAACTAAAATTTAAGCCATTTTCCCAGAATTTCGGCATTTTTATAACCGTTCACCCCTTACCGCCATCCAAAGTCCTTGCCAGTGCAATAAAATCGACACAAGCAATGCCTGCGTCCCTCAGTGTTTTGGCGCAGATCGAAGCCGTGGCACCAGTCGTCATCACATCATCGAGCAATATCACGCGAGAAGATTTCAGGCCGGATTTGACTTCGAATGCGCCATCCAGATTGTGCAGCCGTTCATCGTGTGTCAACGAAGCCTGATGCGCGGTATGACGCGTTCGAACGAGCACATCATCACGAAATTCTGTGTGAATGCCGACCTGTTCAAGAGCCCGGTGCAGCCGCGATCCAAAGGTCCACACGGGATCAAAGCCGCGTTCACGCAAGCGGCGCGGATGCGGCGGCACAGGAATCAAACAGGTGCCTTCCAGATCCAGTTCCCGCAGCGCATCCATCCGCATGGAAATCAACGAAAGCACCGCATTTTGAGCAGAAAAATCCTCGTGATATTTCCATTTCGATATCATGCTCTGGATCGCACCTTCATAAACAAACAGCGCAAACGCGCGATCGATATGTTCGGGTGCCGTGATTTGGGGCGGATCGATAATGGATTTGCTGCACTCGTCACACACCGATTTATCCGGCGATTCCAGCAATACATCGCAAGATGCGCATCGCGTCGGCCACAACAAATGTTTAAATGCTTCGAATAAATCACTGATCATGACGGCTTACCCTGGTGTTTTCTGTATCGGCGTCGAGTGATGAGCGTCGAGCGTCGAGTGAGACGTTATTCACTATTCACTACCCATAAGCCACAAGCCACAAGCCATAAGCCATAAGCTATAAGCCATAAGCTCTACTTATGATACGGCTCGTTTTTCAATATCGTCATCGCGCGATAAATCTGTTCGTAAATCAACACTCGCGCCAGTTCGTGCGGAAATGTCAGTGGTGAGAGCGAAAACAACATATTGGCGCGTTTGCGCAAACAATCGTGATGACCAAATGCGCCGCCAATAATAAAGGCCATATCCGTCGATTGCGCGAGCAGACGGCCGATTGCCGCTGAAAAATCGATGCTGTTCATCAGTTTGCCGCGTTCATCGAGCACAAATGCATAAGTCGACGGCGCTAACTGTCCAAGAAACTGCATCGATTCTTTTTCCCGTATCTGAGCCTCGCTCAGTTTCGGCGAGGCTTCCGATTTGAGCTCTGTTTCACGAATCGTCAGATAATGGCCCAATCGCTTGAGATATTCATCTGCGGCAGTGCGATATGGTGCATACCGCATCTTGCCTATCGCATAGACTGTTACTGTCATTAAAACTGCAGTGGCTCGTCGTAGCTTTCGTCGGTGAGACGCAGTTCGGGGGGCACATCGATGTGCACGCGTTCTGCATCTTTCCACAAGCCTTCGATATTGTATTCGTTACGTTTTTGACCATTGAATACGTGAACAATCACATCGCCATAATCGAGCAGAACCCACTGGCCATTGGCCATTCCTTCGGTGCTGATGCATGTGCGCATATCGACGACTTCGTTATCGATGCCTGTGGCGATACCATCGACATGGCGATCGCTGCGACCGGAGCAAACAACCAGATAATCCGCATAATCACATTTGCCGCGCACATCAATGATGACCGGTTCAATGGCTTTTTTATCAATCGCTGCCGCTGCAATGGTGCGGGCAACTTGTTCACTCGAAAACTCTTCTGTTGTGTTCGTCATTTCGACTCCTTCAAGTAAATCCAATTCTGGCGCTTTCACGCGCTCTTACACCTACATACCCGATTTTGAAATAAATGATTAATTTTTTTGCAACATCCGACCGAGGGGGTAGCGACGTATGCGCGCAGACACGAGAGACGTTCGGCAGAACGTCTCTCTGTCGAGCACATAGGCGCGTAGGGGGAGACTTCCCCCACACTCAGACGAGCATTGCGAACAAAATGATCAGCACCACAAGTATAGCGAAGAAAATGAAGACGATTTTTACGAGATTAATCAACGAAGTGGCAATGGTTGTGACGGCCTGAGCTCTGCTGGACATCTGCGTTTGTGCGGATTTCTGCGATTGCTCCGGAACGATATCGCCGTGCAAACGCTTGCATTCGTTGAGTTTCGTTTGAATTTCTTCGTTTCCGGGCTGAATCTTGAGAATGCGTTCATAGAGCGCGATGCGCGTTTCGTAATCATCTTCGGGCGTGGCGTCGAGTACGGTTTGAATGCCGGCGACTTTTTTGGCGCCTTCGATCCCCTGCGCGGTCATGCGGGCGAGCGTGGCAAATTCGTCGTCTTTTTTAATGGCGGCGCGGTATTTATGAACGATTTCCTGGGCTTCGTCGTAGCTGCGCGTGCGCAGTGCTTCCTTTAGCATCATCAGGATGACATCGCGATCTTCCTCGAACTCCGAAAGCGACATCTCGCGTTCCAGTTCGAGCAACGCGTCCTGCTGCGGTGCGCTGGATGACACTACGGATGACGCGCTGGATGACGCAAAAGCGCTCCGTTGCTCATCTTCTGGCGGCTGTGGTTGTCTCTGTGCTTCCATAATCCCAGTATTCCTTATAATTCGTCCTGGCTTTGGTTCTCGTGTGACGATAGATTTTGGCGATGTTTAACCAGTGTGGATATAGCGTTACCCCGATGCGTGTGAAATACTTCAAAGAGCGCCGAGCGTCGAGTTGGCCAATGATCACGCGTGACTCATTGCTTGTCGCCGTAAAGCAGGCAACTTTGTTTTTATATCCAAGATCGTTAAACAGAACCTAGATTTTGCGCAATCTTAATGCACTGACGCACTTACTGCAACTCCTTCAACAGCGGCTCGTAGTGCGTGATATCGTATGCGATGGCAAATGCCATGCGAGCGATTTGCGGATACGATTTCTTCATCGACATACCGATGTTCATCGCGAGTTCATAGACCTGAGGCGCAGGTCCAACGGGAATGCCGGCTTCGGAAAGCATCGATTTGACTTGTTCAACACTGGGTTTGGACAAATCGACGCCGCGATGTTTGGCAAGTGCGTTCAGCTGAGCACGGGCGGGAGCCGAATCTTCGTAATCCATGCTGATATAGGTCAGCGCCACAGCAAGCTGATATTTTTCGTCGATCACGGCCAGAAATGCCTGCTCGCGATAGAATCTGGCCAGAAAATGGCGCGTATAAATGAAGGGATGAATCTTCTTGAGAATGTTCCGCACTTCTTCGTAATTTTCTTCGGCTTTGGCGATTTGCGCCAGTTCCAGCCACGTCCGGACATCGACGGGATTGAGCTTTGTGCAGTGTTCGTATGTGGCTTTGGCTTCTTCATAACGCTTGAGATCGAACAATGCTGCGGCTTTTTGATAATACAACGCCATCGGCAATCCCGAAATGCGTTCGATGGGCTTGTCGTCGTTAAAGTACATCTTGCACAGCGTTTCTTCGAACGGATGTCCAAAGCTGTAATAGTGCTTTTCGTCCGATTCCACCGGCGTATTTTCGCCAATTAATTCGTCAAATGCGACCACGGCTTCTTCGAGTTTCTTTTCTTTAAGCAATTCCTGGGCGCTTTGCAGCTTTTTCTGGAAAACGTCGAACGCTTCTTCGATCTTTTTGGCGTTCTGAATCGCCTTCGCATTGGGAAATTTCTCAGCACAATAGCGGCCAAGCGCCATCACGATGTCGAGGTTATCCTTCGTTCTGTCGAGCGAACGGCAATATTCCTGAATCACTTCGACGTCATGATCTGCGTCGCCGTTAAATTTTGTTTCGAGATATGCGATGATTTCTTTGGTGTTATTGCGTGTTGTGTCCATTTTGATTTTCCAGTACCCGGCATCTTCATGCGGGATGATGTGATTCACGATTCCCCGGGGTGACGCTGCGCTCACCCCAGGCTGTAACATTGCGCACCTTCAGTGCGCTGGAGGTATGCGCCCCTGCGGGGCGCGCCTGAACTATTCCTGGGGTTGCGTTGCGCTTACCCCAGGCTGTGACATTGCGCACCTTCAGTGCGCTGGAGGTATGCGCCCCTGCGGGGCACGCCTATCGAATATCGCTGCCATCGACGACGATTCCAATTCGCTTGAGTTTCCATTGATCGGGAGGCGATGTGAATCGTTTATTTCCGCCCATCATAAATTGTTTCAATGTCATTTCGATCATCTTGTCGAATGCATCGTTGCCGCTTTTTTTCACAAAATCCCAGCCGTACAAGATGCCGCTGTCGCCGATATTAATCCAGATCTGGGCTTTGAGCTTTTGCAGCTGTGTCTTCGGAATGCTGGCTGGCGCGTTCATCGAGTTATCGAGTTTTGCTTTAACCTTTTGCAAATAGGGATCGCCCGATCCCGTTGCCGATTTCGACAACCGCGAACCATCTGCCGATCCGCCGGGATCGATATCGCTGATGGGACGCGCTTCATCATATTGGCTGGCGGCATTCAGCAAATCGTCTATGCTCGGCGATTTCTTCGTTGGTTTGTCGTTCTTTTTGACGTTATTCTTGTTGTCAACCGTTGTGACGGTATTGGCCTGACTTGGTTCGGGCGTATTGATGATACGCGGAAGTGCGGTTTTCTTCGTTTCAGCCCCAAGTCTTGGAGCCTCTACGATGCCGATATCCTGCAACACCGGCACTCGCTCTTCTTTAGAGCACGAACAGCTCTCGCGCTGGGCCAGCAAAATCGGGTGGTCGCCATTATCCAGAATCAGTTTTGCGCCTTCAATCAGCAGCGATCCCAAACGCACATCGCGATAATGCGCACCGCATATCTGCTCTTCGGCATTCTGCCAATCGGGTGCAGCAATTTCGACGTTATACATCCGCCCATTTTCGATATAGCGGCAAAAAACCTGGTCCATCTGCGCCGCAGCAAGCGCCTCTGACGATTCGGACGATCCCGAACTCAGCGCAAACAGCAAAAAAATTCCGCCATTCACCAGAAGCGAAACCAGCATACTGGCCAATTTCTGCGTTAATGGAGCGGCATGCTCGTTATTTTTAGCCGTATTACTCATCTAATATTAATCATCTTGGATTGGAAGCATCGAAAATAATTGCCGAAAAGGGGGAGGGGCCTGGCCTTATTTCATATCTGTCAGTCAGAGGTAAAAAGTCTGTTTGGGTCCTGGTGTGGCCAACTTCCAGAAAATATTTCTTTTGGAAAAGTTTCCCCGCCAGCTTTATCTCTCCAAAACTGCTTTAAAATGCGGATCGGTCACGATATCGACGCTTTGCAGCCCCTGGCTTCGACACGTCTGCAGCACGCCCGAAACAAAGCCATAAGGCGCATCGGCATCGGCCTCCAGATACAGACCTTCCTTGAGCATGCGCTGATTCTGCCCCAGTGTGCGCGCAACAAGATCTAAGCACGGCTGCCATTCGGAAGGATTCTTTGCCTGGCTGCAATCGGCGATCGGATCCTGCCCGCCGATGCCCGATAGCCCTCGCACCACAAACACGCGCAGATTGCGGTCGATCACGACGACCAGCTTGCTCGTCTCCGCATCCGCAATATAGTCGTTATCGGGCGTCACAGGCAGATTCAGCGATACCAGCGACTCCGTCTTTTCCTGAACGCTGTCCTGCTTTTTCTGCTCCACCTTCTGCTGTTCTGCCGTTGCCGTCGTCACCATAAAGATGATCAGCAGCACCAGCAGAATGTCCACCAGCGGCGTGATGTTGATATCACTCAGTTTCCCTGCAGCCATAAAAAACTACTTAAAGAAATGCCGTTTGACGATATTGAGAAAATCGTTCGAAAAACTCTCCATATCGGCGTGCAGCACCTTAATTTTCTGGTTAAAATAGTTGTATGCCATAACGCTCGGAATCGCGGCGACCAGACCAATTGCGGTTGCAATCAGCGCCTCTGCGATTGGTCCTGCAACCGTCTGGATGCCCATATCCGTTGCCGTACCAGACAGATTCACAAACGCATGCATAATGCCCCAGACCGTACCAAAAAGACCGATAAAGGGGGCCGTTGCGCCTGTCGTAGCCAAAAAAGACAGATATTTCTCCAGTTCCGTCGTTTCGGCAACCGAAGCCCTTCTCAATGCGCGCTCGACGTTCTCAATGCCCGAAAGCTCCATCGATTCGGCTTCTTTATCTTTATCTTTTTCGCCTTTCTTCAGCTTCGTCAGCTCGACATAACCCGCGCGAAACATCTGCGCCACCGGGCTGCCTTTCAACGTCTCAGCCTCTTTATACGTATTGTCCAGCCGCTTCGACTTCCAGAAAATATCCTGGAATTTCTCACTCTGCCGCTTGGCTTTCGACAGATTCACCGCCTTCATCGCGATGATGAACCAGCTCACCAGACTCATCATCACCAAAATAATCAACACAGCCAGCACGGCCCCGGTCGATTCCGTCACAAGCGTCAGTATATCAAGCTGCTCTGCGGCAAGCGCCACATTCAGTATCGTTGCCATCCAATTCTCCATATCCACAGGTGCGTACCAGACACACAAAAACCAATTCTTTACAGCAATCCGCGCAATTTCTCAACGATTAACTCGCCACGCTTATTCCTCATTATGCGCAGCATAGGCCACGCCCCTCATTAAAATTCCAACCCGCCATATCACAGATCATATGCGTCGGGATTATGGCATTCCCAGGAAACAACTTCTTGAGCTGCACGAAGAAGCGTTTCTTTATCCCTCTCTGGCAAATCGACCAAATCCCCACCCTCAAAATACGTCATCGATTTTAATGCAATAATAGGCTGAAACGTGTTTCCATAAATCGCTACAGCATCGGACAATCCTTTAGAAAGGCTCAAGCCATGTCGAAGCATTTCTGCCAAATCCATATAATCTTTACACTCAATGCGTTGAAACAATACTTGCAGTTTTGCGGCCATGAGATCATCCAGTGAAGCAATTTTCAAGTGGTTTTCTTCAACCCAAATGGGATTGCCAACGCGTCGCATCGACAACGCTCCAAAAAATGACAAATGCACCCCTGACGGAGTGATGAGTTCGAGCGTCCTTTCCTCACTTTTCACGATTTCCAGTGTATCAGGATTTGGTAAGGCATCCAATATGCGCTGAAACTGTAAAGGCTTCGATGAAAAAAAGTCGAAATCCAGTGAACGCCTGTGATTTAACTGTAATGCCAGAGCCGTACCGCCATACAATGTAAACCCCACTTGCGATACTGGTTCCAGCTTTTCCCAGATATGCTTTTGGGCTTCGGACAATATGCTCAGATAAAGTCTGCTCATCGAAAACGCCTTTCAGGCATCGGCGGTACCTGACCTAATGATATATCTGTAAGCATATAATTCCAGTATGTCCAAGACTTCGCATCAAACGCCCCTGGCTCAGCATTCTCCAGAACGTGTCGCATCCTGTCGCGTCCGACAATCTCTATCAGAGCAAAGACATCCTCCGTCGTACCACGATCCATGACACGTGCAATGATTCGATCAGGATATCGAAGCGCTTCCTCGGGAGATTTCCACCATATATATTTTACAAAACGGCGTAATGACTCATCCATTGCAACACCAGAGTAAAACCATCTTCGCAAAAACGCACAGACAAATCGTTTTAAACTCAGATTTGAACACTGCACTTTTTCATCGATAGAAAGACCGGACATCCATACGTCCGGGAGCTTCTAAGTCAGTATAGCTTTCATCTTTTTTAGTTCCAAGACAAATCATGACGGTGCGCATCAAATCGTAGAGCGCCACGATTCACAAAACTCGCCGAATACCTGTTTTTAGGTGATCTAGTACATCACCGAACTTGACCTCGACCAGCCCGTCGCTTCCGTCCATTTCATTCCCATTGCAAGATGCCACCATCCGGCATAATTCCTAAGCTTCAAGCGAAACCTGCAATTTGGCGAAATATTAACACGCAGTTTGGCAAAATGGCGATAATCCTAACGTATCACTGACAACGAGAGGACGACTGCGTAATTGGCATACATTGCTTGCCTATTGCCTGCGGCAATACGGCCCGCTTGCGCGCCTATGCGCCTTGCGCATACGGCCGCCGGTCCGTGCTATTTCGCTGACGCGAAATACGCCCGGACAATTCTACAAATCATCCGGCAATAATTGCATAATATCCATCGATCGCATCTTGCGAACCACAGATTCTTTCACCGATGGCAATTCAATTTCTTCATCCTCGCCGACGAAACTAAATGTACTGTTAGACCAAAGTTCTGTGGGTTCTGCAGTACATGTTGCGTTGCATTGTTCCGTGCAGCTAGAACCTATACATGTCTCAAGACAATCTTCAATACACCCGTCAATATTCACCTGATTGAATTCCTGATAGGCAGTCAAACGCTCGTCTTCAGATATAAAACGGTAATACGAGTTGTCTCCCGTTGGAAAATAAGTGCATTTGGAATAGAACATGGAATTGGCCAGCGTATAGGGATATGAATAAACGAGGTTTTCACAATCCACTGCAGACCGGATGTAATTGGGCGCAACAAACAACGCGGATGAATATATATCCAGCGTAGGCGGACCGCTATTAAAACCAACAAGACCATAGGTATATGAATTATTCCGCCTGATATTTTCAAACACAGAAACGTTAATCAGGGAAATACGTTGATCCATATAGCCGGAATTATATTCATATTCGCCGATAAGACCTGTACAGTATTCTGCATTGACATCTATCAGCAGATTCTGAACGTGGACATTTTCCAGTTTAAATTCAGAATATGAACCGGCTTTGACATATCCGAACATTCCGCCCAAAACGCTGATACCTTCATTTGTATTGATAGAATCCGTAATGTGGCAGATATTTTCAATTCCCTCTACACCATAATACGCGTAGAGATAACCGACCAAACCACCAAAATAATTGTCGCTTCCATCTCCGGAAACCGGATTACCATCATGTTTAATCGTATCCACCCTGTTATAAATATCTTTCAGATAAGCGCCGTATCCGGACATATAACTTGATAATCCACCGACATACATATTGCCGGTTATGGATTTAACGCGATTGTAAATGCCGGCAAAGCCACCGCAACTGCTTCCGATGCTTGTTGTGCCCTCCAGACCGCCAACATTCTTTTTCCCGATAACACTATCTACATTGTTGTATACAAAAATCGCATTCAATGGTATTTCTGTATAATTGCAATCGAACCCATTTGAACTTCCCGTCAATCCGCCGACATAATTGTTTCCAGTAATCGTTTTGGCTGTATTGATGATAATGCCTGGCTTATTTGGATTAATCAGAGCACCGCTTCCGGAGGCACCACCAACATTGTCATAGCCTTCTATCGAATTGCTGTTCACTTCTGCAATGAGCCAACTAATCACAGACCCATACCCAGCGAAACCGCCAACGTTATTTCTGCCTCGGATAGTGTCGTTGTTCACACGGATATTAATCGATGGATTGGTTGGATCTATCGTTTGGCCTATGCTGTCTATCGTCGACATACTTCCGGCAAAACCGCCGACATTATCATTTCCACGGATATTGGCGGATGATACTGCAATTTCATCAAATGCATTGGCAGACTGGGCAAACCCGGTAATATAACCGGAAAAACCACCAATATTTTTTACGCCCTGTATGTCTTCAGATTGCAGCCGAACATTCTGCATCTGGCTATTTGTCTGAGTCCCGGATAAACCGCCAATATAGTAATTGCCTTTAACCTGATTTGATATCACTTCAATATCATTATAGTTACCGCCGCTTATCTGCCCAACCAGGCCTCCGACAGAATTGTGTCCTTTCAATTCCGTTAGCTCAAGATGAATATTGTCCAGAACAATACCATCTCTTTCTCCGCTAATGTATCCAAACAAACCGCCGACCCTGTCTGCATTTTCCGCGATAATGCTGAGATTTGTCGCGGTGATGGTGTCGAGATGCATTTGTAACTCTTGCAGCGTCTCATCATTTCGTACAACGCCAAACAGCCCACCCGTTCCTTCGCTGTTATTGATCAGCGATTCCATCGTGCCCTCGACAATGGAAACATCCGAAATTTCTGAAGATGCAACCTGATTGGCAAACAACGCCCGCCCATACCCCTTCATATCAAAATCGAGCTTTAGGTTGTGAATCTTCGATAAAGTAATCTTATCGATAAATGCATCCATCAGACTGCATCGGATACCGCTCTCTGCCGCTTCATCATTTGTATCTGCCCGTAAATATCGTATGGTTTTGCCGTTTCCATCCAGTTCTGCTGCGATAATAACCGGAATCGACGGCCACAAACCATAGCATTGCATTTCGCTGCCTTCGTCCGAGAGAATCGAGATGTGCGCATCGTCAAGATTGATATTGTTTTCAAGAATGATACGCAGTTTGGTGCCAATCGGCACTTCAGTCTGATTCGTGCATGATTTTACTTTGTTGCCATCCCTCGTACACTGGTCACAACTATAGGTATGTAAGATATTATTGATGCACGTGCGACGGGATTTATAATTACCCATCGAATAGTTCGTGCATTCATCGGTTTCTCCTGTACAGCTTAAACTATTATAAATTTCATTCAGCTTTACTCTCAACCTTTCAAAATCTTTGGCGCTGTATATGTGAAATTCCGGTACACCATCTTCACCCACAGTTTCAATGCCACAATTTGCGCCTGTTCCGGTGACGCCTTTTTTGGTCGGACAAGCATCTTCAGCATCATCCACGCCATCGCGATCGGTATCCCATATTTCGCAGCGAATCCCCGTGTGAAGATCTTGATCCCACCAGATTTTTTTGTCCCATTTGGTCGGGTTTGTGGGGCATGCATCGAAGCAATTCATTATGCCGTCATGATCATTGTCCCCGGTATCTTCCTCCAAATCACAGCCGCATACACCGGGAACAATTTTTTGCCCCGATACATTGGTCACCGGACAGATGTATTTCATGCAAAAGGCAGCCGCATCATTGCCATCATTTTCACACAGCGGAATAGTGAAATCTGCGCCGTATTCAGAACGGTATGCCGCTTCATATTGTTTTTTATAATCGCCGCACGTCGTGAGCAGATATCCGGAATCGCATGAGCCAATGGCGCAATCGCCGTTCAGACAAACGAGTGTACTGCCATTTGCCCAGTCATTGTCTGGATAAACGCCGGGCAACCAGTCTTCAAAACAATTCTGTTTGTTGGTTTCTGGGCCGCAGCTATAGGTTTCCGGCCGCTGACAGCGATTGGTCGTTGCATCCAGCCTATATCCAAGCTCTGCTTTGCAGCGCAGCACTTCGCATTTGCCGTCGATGCATCTGGCATCATCCACGCCATCCAATGACGTGCAGTCATTATCTTCGGCACCGCAGGCGGTATTCGAATCCATCACGCAGTTACCCGTTTCATCCAGGTGATGATCGCCGTAATCCCAGCATTTAATACATACACCATTGAACAGAATTTCGTCGCTGCTGCACGCTCTGCACTGCGTTTTCTCTGCATTCAGAACGAGGTCATCTTCGCAGCTCAGAACACTGCATTTGCCATCACGGCATTCTGTCTGTTTTGCGCCTGCAATCGCCGTACAATCCTCCGCATTCATGCCGCAGGCTTCAAGCGTATCCGGAACACAGGTGCCGCTGGCATCGATATGGTGATCGCCGTAATCCCAGCATTTAATACACACGCCGTTGAACAGCATTTCGTCGTTACCGCACGCTTTGCACTGCGTTTTCTCTGCATTCAGAACGAGGTTAGCTTCGCAGCTCAATACCATACATTTGCCTTCACGGCATTCTGTAAGCTTTGCACCTGCAATCGCCGTACAATTCTCGGCATTCATGCCACAGGCTTCGACCGTATCCTGTACACAGGCACCTTCGGCATTAAAGTGATGATTGCCATAATCCAGACATTTCACGCAAATGCCATTGGAATAGATTTCATCGACTTCGCATGGCGCCTGCAGTTCACAAGCAACCGCAAGTGTGGTAACCAGCGAGCAGAATATCAATGGACGTTTTTTCATCGTAGATGCTCTTTTTATATTCAGGCTTTTTATTTCCAACAGCGCAAAGGTTTGAAAAATTAAATTATTTCCCCGCAATCACAATCGTTCTGCCGGGTACATCGTAAGTTCCGGATGTCTTTCTTTCACCAGCAGCCCAGATGTTGTTGCCGTTTTCATTCGATTCAAAGTAAGCCTGTGTATCGACGAGAATGTTCCAGTCCCCCTCTTCGGGGAAATAGAATTTACGACTATCTTCGTACATATTGATCATAATAAAGAGCGACGATGTATTCTCTTTTGCTGGATAATACTGGGCAATGGCGCGGCCGTTCCATGCTTCTCCTGAAGATACGCCATCGGGACCATGCCACTGTAAATCATTGGCCGTTAAAAACTCGGATGGCGAGAGAAAAACCTGATATTGTTTACGAAGCGCAATCATATCGCGAACGAAATCGTGCATGCGCACGCGATCGGCATCGTTCTGCCAGTCATTCCATCGCATCCAGTTCCACTCATTATCAAAATAGTAAGCATCGTTATTGCCAAATTGTGTGCGCATGTATTCATCACCACCTAGAATAAATGGCGTACCGTTGCTGATGAGTAAAAAAACAAAGTCATTGCGAATCATCTGGCGTTTATAGGCTTCGGCACCAGAATCGTTACATGTCCCCATCTCATTCTTGTTGCCGCCGCACCAGTCGCGCGATTGATTATTAGATTCGCCTATATCAAGCTGGCAAAACGCATGTTGTGAATGATTACAACAGAAATCATTGATTCTGCTGCAGCCATTTTGTTTCTCATTATATGAATTCAGATCGTAAAACGTGAATCCATCGTGATTCGTCATAAAATTGATGGAATGGTACGGCTTTCGTTCGTCACCCCCATCCCTAAACACAGAACTCGAACCCAGAAGAATGTTGCCGAAGTTAACGAGGTCTGACCAGTTGGGGGGAAGAACTCCTGAGATATTGAGCACGCGGTCATCAAAATTGATGAATTGTCGCACCAAATCGCGGAAGTGCCAATTCTGTTCAAACCATGCATATCCTTGATGTTTCTTCGATTTTGGGAATAATCCGAGCACAAATTCACCCATACTCAAGGGTTCTGCAATCAATCGCGTATGGTATCCGGCAAGCAAATCGTCATCCACAATATCCTGAACAACGGTTTCACCGACATGTGCGGTCCAGAATTCTGCGTGTCTCATATAATCAACATCTTGATTGATTTGGTCGTCTGTGTAACCAAGTATCGATGCCAAATCAAATCTAAATCCATCGACATGCATCTCGTCGACCCAGAAATGCAGATTGTCCAGAATCAATCGTCTGGCTGGTTTATAGTTTGTCCGAATTTGATTTCCAATACCTGTCTCATCATAATAAGCTTGATTCGCCATTTGATTGTTATCTTTCATCAAATGATAGTACGCCTTATTATCCAATCCACGGAGTGAAAAAATCATTGTCGCCGAGTCATCTTTGAAATTGTTCATGCTACCGTAATCAAAGATTTCCTGAGCCGCATCCATTCCCACGCCCCCTTCACCGTAATGATTGTATACGACATCCAGAATCACTTCGATCCCCACCTGATGCAGCTTATCGACCATTTCCTTGAATTCGTCGATAACGCCTTCGGTTTTGTTTCGAGCTGCCTGCGTTCCATAGGATTGTTCAGGTGCAAAAAAAGCAATCGTGTTATATCCCCAATATCCGCCGGTTTCCGAATCCTCAGCAACGGGCATCAATTCTACCGCTGTCACCCCCAGATCGGCCAGGTATTGGGCTTTTTCGCCGATGGCTTTAAACGAACCGGGATTGGCGATATTTTTGTCTCCAGCTGTAAATCCCTTGGGGTGGACTTCATAAATGATTAAATCACTGGCAGCATGGCCTTCAAAATTATCCCCCAGTTCCCGATTGCTGCGCCACTCGTTTTCCTTCGCACTCCATTGGTATTTGCTTTCGACGACGACAGATTTGGGCGCAGCTTTCCAGTCGGAAACGCCGCTTCCCAACCCAGTAAACGGATTACCGCTATTCCAGTCGAAATCACGGTGAATGCGCCGCGCGTATGGATCGATTAAAAGCTTATTCGGATTGTATCGATTGCCTTCTGCATCGCAATCCATCTTCCAGCCAACTTTCGTTCCTGGCGCAAAACTTTCTTCATAGGGCCAGTTGGGGCCGAATGCGATATACCCATAATGGGCACCAGCCTTGAGTTCTTTGACGAAGATCGTCCAAATGCCACTGGATGCATCCTTTTTCATTGGCAGCCGCGCAAGTGGCAAATCGGTATCCGGATTGTTGGCATCAAAAATGAGCACTTCAACGCGTGTGGCATGCTCCGCAAATACAGCAAAATTCACGCCGCCATCGACGATCCGGGATCCCAGAATATCATACAGCGCATCGCCCGATTTACCTGCATACGATGGCGCGATATCGGCATGTTCACTCGCCGGATCCCATTCCGGCAGTTTGATTGGGCCTTCGATACATGCATCGCCCGACGCCTGATAGCCATCATCGCATCGTGTACAAAGCCCCTGCGCATCCGTTGCATACCCGGTCTCGCATCGGCAGACTTCGGCGTAATTCTGAATAATACAAGCCCCATGGACACAATTGGCCTCGCAGGTTTGATTCACCGGTTGGGGTGTCTGATTGGACTTTTCTGATTTATCGTCACTACATCCTGCAGCAATCACACACATCGCAAGCAAAAATGAACGCGCTACGTTTTTAAACATATCCATTATCCCCTAAAAAGGCGTTGTTTCGCTATCCTGGTGATGGCTTTCCCAATGATAGCTTAGAGCTTAGAGCTTTGAGCTTAGAGCTTTGAGCTTGGTTAATGATCACTTAAAGCTCCAAGCCATAAATGAGAACTCAATTATAGCAGGATGAATAGACGTTTCAAATTATAACAGTTCATCCGGGGCTTTGCCCCGGACCCCGCCAAAGGGCTGAATTCCTCAGTTCGCAATATCAAATCCGCTTCGTCTCTCGCGCCCTCACCCCTTTCTCCTGACATGGTGTCCTTTCAGGGCACATACGGGTGAGCGTAAGCGAACCCATTCCCTCCCTAACGGGGAGGGTGCCGCGTAGCGGCGGGTGGGGCCAAATAGCTGGAGGGCTGGACAGTTACCCTAGTTCCAAGTTCTAAGCTCGAAGCTATTTGGTCACATCTGTTTCATCATCCAGGCATGTTTCACGGCAATAATAGTATGCGCCTTTCTTTCCTGAGATTACATATTCTTTCATACATTTTCTTGGTCTGTCATCCCAGCAGCATTCTGCATTATCATAAATGCCGCTTCCATCGACGTATGGAACCGAGCTTGTTTCGATAAAACAGCATTTCTGATTTGAGCAAGTGGTGTCGCCGCTGCATACATTGCCGCACATGCCGCAATTTTCGTTTGTTGTTAAATCTATTGTGCTCAAATCCGTTTCGCAGCCATCCCAGGCATTACCGTTACATTCTGCAAATCCTTCTTCGCAAGTGGGTTTCTGTGTATCTTCGTCGCATCCAGCAATATGTCTGTCTGCCAAGCTGAGCAGCGGAGACGCTGAGGATCCTGAGTCAAACTTATCCATACACTTATTCATGCACGTGAGCTGAGACTGACCGCATGGAATACATGTGCCATTCTCACAAATCTCATTTTTCTTGCACAAAGTGACACTGCCCGAAGAATGTACACATGTGCGGGGATTCGTGCTGGGTACACAGACATTAGTGCCTGCGATTTCTGTGATATTGCTTCCTGGCAGACAAACACATTGCGAATTATCAGTATCTTCCAGACAAACAAAACCATTTGTACATACTCGCTGATATTGCTGTGAGCATTTGTCAGTTTTGTTGCAAATGGGGCCATAAAACCCTGGTTTGCATTCACAGATAAGCTCACTAAACTTGTCATTTGGACGATTGAGATGACATTCTGTAATCGTATTGGGATCACCACACGCAGATGCAGTACCCAGCCATGCACTGTACAAAACCGGATAATCCTCCGGGCATTGTTTGTCCTGATGTACGCAGACGTCAAGCGGTTCATCCAACATAATTGTATCATTCTGATAATAATTAAACAAACGATGATTACAGAAAGTGCCTTCGGGGCAAACAAATCCCTGATAATTTTTATCGGTAGGATCCGGGCTGTCGGCAAAGCCGCGTGCCCCACAACTGTTGCGATCATTACTGACACAATTAATCGTAACGAGATTGGTGTCAAGTACAGAGTGATAGCCTTCATTACAGACGCATAAGCCGTCCTTGCATTGGGCATTTGCCTTACATTTTGTATACTGACCTGGTTCACTATTTTCATTATCCGATGCGCCACAATAATTGGGATTTGTAAGCGGATCGATACAAATGGCTATACTATTTTCATCAAGGACTTTGACAAGCCCATCTTCGCATCGGCATCTGCCATTTTTACAATAGATACCGTTATCGGTGGGACAGGATAAGCCGTCACTAATAAGCGTTGCACCACAATATTTATTGTTGTGTTTTGGATCAATGCAGTGTCCTTCGCGCAGCAGCAATCCCTGCGGACATTCGCATTTTCCGCTCACACAGTGTTGACCTTCTTCTTTTTTGCATGCAACAACATCTGCACATGAAGTACCGCAACTTTCGTCTGTATGCAGATTGAGGCACTGGCCACTGCAGTCAGTTAGATCTGGTTTACAATCACATCGCCCATCTCTGCATTCGCGATCACCGCTACACGCTTCGCCTTCTGGATTTGCGCAGGTTGCCCCACAGGTTAAATTGGATAATGGGTTGACACACACATTTCTAACACTGCCATCGCCTGATTCGACTTCACATGGTATAGTTCCCGATCCACAATCGTTGACGCTGCATTTGCCATTCACACAGACACCGGCACAGGGAATATTGCATCCGCCGCAATGTTGTTTATTCGTGAGTACATCCGTACATTTTTTACCACCAGCATCAGAATCGCAAAACAATTGCCCCTGTTCACAGCTGCTACACAAAACGCCTTTGCTCTCGTCACGTACAGAGCCGGACTGCAAATAAACACAATACGGATATTCATCGGGACATGCGTGATACCTCGTATACCTGCCCTTTTGATCTGCATTGGCAGTACGGATATCCGACAAACTATTGTCACCAAGTATACCCAGAAATTCGATATCATTTCCACCACATGCACTGCCATTTAGCTTTACGGCATCCTCAAGCGTACAGCCATACAAACTGGTTATCCATAATATGCTTATCATCATACATGGTTTTAATCTCATCGATTCATCTCCTAAAAATAGTTTTTTTCGCTAACTATATGTCTATTGCCTGAACTCAGTCTGAACCAGTTTGCCGAGTTTCTGGCATTCCATGCGTGCCGCCGAAACCAAATCCTGTTCGGATATTGGACGGTTTTCGGGCGCAGCAGTGTGTGCTGCGTACAAAATGGCGTTTTTAATGTGTCCACCGCATAGTTCATAGTCTCTGGCCAATTTGAAATAGTTAATATCTGGCTCAACCCGGGCCTCTGGCGCAATCAGCGAGCGCCACAGTTTCTGTCGCTCGGCAACACCGGGTTCCTTAAATGTGATGCGGTATTGGATGCGGCGTTCGAGTGCTTCATCCAGACTTTGCCCTAGATTCGTCGTCAGTATCGTAATGCCGTCATATCGCTCAATCTCCTGCAAAATGATGTTGATTTCCATATTGGCATATCTGTCGGTGCTTTTGCTTGTTTGTGCCGTGCGTTTGCTCAGCAATGCATCCGCTTCATCCAGCAGCAGTATCGATTGGTTCGTGCGCGCCGCCGCAAACAGCTTGACGATATTTTCTCCCGTTTCGCCCACCCATTTACTCACCAGATTCGACATGTCCACTCGCTGAAGCGGCCTGTGCAATTCATTCGCGATTACCTCGGCTGCAAATGTCTTTCCTGTGCCCGGGGCACCATCAAACAAAATGCAAAGCCCTTTACCGGTTGCCAGATGACGCGCAAATCCCCATTCGTGCATCACAATGCTGTGACTGCGGGCTGCATGCAATATGGTTTCGAATGTGGCCATTTGATCTGGTGGCAATATAAATCGTGAAAGATTTGCAGCATTGGATCTGGTTTCAATTGCCAGACCGTCGAATGAACGTGCCATGACGCTTTGACATGAATCAATCAGAAGCTGATTCTGACTCTTGTTCGGATGCTTATGGTGAGCAGCATGGTACAGATGGCATGCGTGTTCGATTTGTGAAGCGCTGAATAGATAATCGCTGGCAACTTTCTCGACCGTTTCCGCAGGCAGATCATGTATAAGCTGATTGAAAACTGCTTTTCTGCGTATAGGAGTAGGCTTTTCAATTTTTACGATTTGGTGCATCAAACAGCTCAACCGTTCGTCACATAGTTCAAACTTTGATGTCGTCAATATCAGGATACCGCATCTATTGACAATGGATTTACACAGAGAATCCAGACCGGCACCATTGGCTACCAGAATATCTGCATTCGGAATGAGTACGATTGTTTGTTTATCCGGAATTTCGTCAAATATCTGGTGCCATAAATGCGGTTTACACTGAAGCAGTGCGGAAACATTGATTTCGTATAAAGTCACATCGATAGATGATGCCAGGTAATGTACAAACCGTTTTTTGCCATTCCCTGGCGCACCATATAGCATCAGACAATATTGACTTTCTGAATCTGAATGCAGACATGCACTGCAGTAATCCATCATTTTTATGTGAATATCTTCAGGTGCAAACAAGACATTCTGCGGCATATACACCGAATAATACGGGCTTTCCGGAATGTCAAATACTGCATTCTTGTCCAATCGGTGTAAAAGCTCCGACGTCAAGTATACATCTTTAGCTGCGCATGATTCCATTATTCTGAACCTGAACAATGAACGGTTCTCCAAAAAACGGTGTATATCTCTTTTATGGAAATATCGTCCGGAGTCGGCACATACATCCTGTACTTCAAAGAGCGCTTCCAGAAGCTGTACATCCATTCCTGTATGGTTGTTGTCTGCATGAATACTGGCACACAGATCTTGCAATTCATGATGAGTGTGATGCATAAACAGAACGAGAATGACGTATACTTCCAAAGGCATCAGGCCATCCTGTTCTGCTACAGCAACCAGTGGTACCGAAATACCAGATGCATGCAATGATTCCGCTTTTTGCAGCCATATTTCCAGCAGCGATTCCAGCTGATAGTCTGTGTTAATATCATCGAACCGCTGGCGACGCAGATATCGGCTTAACAAAGAGCGTACCAAGGTATTGCCGACTTTTAATACATCCAGATTGGATCTGAATTGTATTTGATCCATCGATTTGAGTACAGTTGGCTCTTTGTCTGTGATATGTTCAAATAATTGTGTGTTCATCATTTATACGCCTGAAATGTCAATCTAGCTATGGTTCGTCAAACCAGAGCTTTTGGGCATTGGATGGTAGTGATGCATTCTTCTGCAGCACTTTTTGCCGGAATCCTTCGCACTTTTCGCAGATGACTTTATCTTTGTCATTCGACCTGAACATATCATCCACCATCAACAGCGATGAGATATCCCATTGGCTGATATTCTGGTTAAACGATGTTGCACCGTCAAACATGCCGCTCATATATTGAACATTTGAGACATCCCATTTGGAGATATCCTGATTGAATGATGTGGCTTTCTCAAACATACGACGCATGTTTGTAACATTCGACACATCCCACTTGCTGATATTCTGATTAAATGATGAAGTCTCACTAAAAGACAACTCCATTCTCTTGACATTCGAAACATTCCATTGGCTGATATCCTGATTGAAAGATTTGCAGCCCATAAACAATCCATACATGTCTTCAACATGTGAAACGTCCCACGCACTGATGTCTGTATCGAATGGCTCATTTCCAGCGAACATTAATCCTATATCACATACATCGCGCAGATCTGGTATATCTTTAGCTTTAAGCTCTGGATAATTAGTATCTTTGGTATGTGGGTTGAATTTTCCGCCACGCTCAATTGCAAGTAAAAAGCTCATTCTTTTCCATCGAATGTCGCCCCACTGATCGATGGAACGTAAAATAAAATCATACGATCTGGGGTCTAGTTCGCCATGTACATCGAGTTTGAGATATGGGACATCTCCGCGAATGGCGATTTGATGTAAGCCCTTTTTTTCATAATTGCATACGATGTCTGCACTTCTGAATAAACTATCCGTATATTTATAATTCTTATATTCACCATTCATTTCGCAGTCGACATCGAAGTCGTATGGATAGGGCTCTTTATTGGAATCTGAGATTGTAGCATAATATTCAATGCCAACGGATCTGTTGGGTTTGAGGGTTTCGTAGGTAAGAATAAATGGCCGCTG
>JAEEGL010501420.1_pt1 | contig 42941 bp, 39 predicted proteins | sample 9134231 | NCBI WGS metagenome assembly JAEEGL01 (sample SAMN16246548, study PRJNA631951) | gut metagenome | biome: gut microbiome; feature: rumen; material: fiber-attached | host: Bos | place: Iran: Karaj | collected 2018-10 | reverse complement strand
TATTATTCTAAAAAGCACCACCAAGAAGGTAAGAACCATCGAGTTGCCTTGTCTCATGTTGTTCGTAAACTTGTTAGAATAATTTATCATTTAGAAGTAACTAATCAAGATTTTAATTCAATTCTTTTAAAATAATACATAGGCTTTTATTAGAAGTCTTTGGGGTAAGGGGAACTACGCTTTAATTCCTCTTTTTTTATTTAACTAATTCTTTAATTTTACTCTTGACTTCTAATAGTTAGTCTCCTACATAAAATTGATTATTTGCTCATCATCACTAGAATTAATCTTCTTAAGACGATGAGATCTTCTAACCTTAAGCTTAATTTGACTATTTAAACCTAATATTTGAATTGTAATAAGCGGTGTCATAGCAACCATAGCAACAATACCAAAGGCATCATTTAATAAATTTGCAGGGTGGAAATAATAACAAGCACCTATTGCAAAAGGTAAAATAAATGATGATGTTAGTGGACCTGATGCTACACCACCAGAGTCGAATGCGATTGATGTATAAATCTTAGGAACAAAGAATGATAATCCTAAGGAAATTATATAACCTGGAATTAAATAATATAAAATTGAGAAATCAAAATAGATTCTAATCATTGAAAGTCCAATTGATATACCAACACCTATACATAAAGCTATAAGCATTGTCTTTTTCTTAACTCCACCCATTGTTACTTCTTCAACTTGGTGTGTTAAGACATGTACTGCAGGCTCGGCTAATACTACAACTAGACCAAGTACAAATCCAATAATTATTATTGGTACTGGTCCATAGTTAGTTGCCATTTGATTACCCATAGCAAATCCAACAGATAAGAATCCAATTGATGCAGCTGATAGGAATAATACTAATCCTAAGAATGTATATCCAATACCAATTGCAATTTTAATCATTTTTCTTTTTGGAAGCTTAATAAAAATAAAATTAATTATTAGGAAGAATCCAACAACAAGTCCAAGGGCTATTGTGACTTCCTTAATTGTATTTAAAACTGTATATCCATATTGGACCATGACCTCACCAAAATCTTCACTCATGAAGTATTTAGTCATATCAAATAATGAACTACCAGATGAATTTAATGTATCTAAATCAACAAAGAATCCTAAAAATAATACTGCAATAATTGGTCCAATTGAGCATAATGATACTAAACCGAATGAGTTTTCCTTAGCTCCTCTACCACCAATTGTCGTAGCTATACCTAAACCAAGTGCCATTATAAATGGTACTGTAATAGGTCCTGTTGTAACTCCACCAGTATCATATGCAAGTGCTAAGAAGTTTTTAGCTCCACGCTCAAGTAATAATGCTGTTATAGCAAATAGCATCATATAGAAGAAAATTAGCATTGCAGATAAATCCTTTTTAAATATAATCTTTAAAACAGCAATTACTAAGAATATTCCTACACCAGCACCTACTGCGAATATCAGTGCCCAGTTATTTAAAAACTTAGAAACCTGATTTGCAAGAACACTTAAATCTGGTTCTGCAACAGTAATAAGCATTCCCATAAAGAATAATACTAAGGCTATAATCCAGAGCTTTTTGGATTTCATTAAGGCAGAACCTACCTGCTCTCCTATTACACTCATAGCCATATCAGCACCTAAATTAAATAGTGCTATACCTATAACTAAAAAGATTGATGCTAAAATAAAAATCAATCTTTGACTTCCTGTTAAATCGAATAGTGGTGTGAATGATAATATTAAAACCAATAGTGATATCGGTAAAACTGATATTAATGATTCTTTAATTTTTAATAAAATTTGTTTTAACATACTATCACCAACCACAAAAAAAGCATTTATATTTTATCAAATATAAACACTTTATTCAACTTTATTTTCGTTATCTTTCATATCATTTTCAACTATTTTTTCTTTTTTTGAAATCTTCTCTAAGAAACTTGTAATCTTAGAATTAAACACGAAGCATAAAAATGCCAAAATAGATGATATGACTGCAATTATTATCGCAAGTAAATAATCTCCAGTAATAAGTGCTTCACCCATCATTACTGATACTATAGTTAGAGGTATTCTTGCAAAAAAAGATATTAGAACAAACCATCTAAATTTGATATTAGTAAATGGTGCCGCAAATGATACTAAATCCTTTGGTAAGGCAGGAATCATAAAGTATCCCGTCATAATAACACCAGTTCTTGTTTCGCTTTCTAAAATCTTAGTTTTTCTAATTCTATCCGGATCAAAAAATAAGGCAACAAATCGAACACCTATTAGTTTTACTAATAGATAGACAACAATTGAACCAATTGTTTGACCAATAAGTGATATTAAAACTCCAATCCAAGGATTAAATAAAATACCTGATACCATTACGATTGGACCAACTGGAATAATAGCTAAAACTGTTTGAATAATTTGAGCTCCAATTAAGGCAAAAACAGCTCCTATATTTCCAAAGCTTCTAACCTTTTCAACAACCATTTCTTTATACTCTTGGTCTGTTAGAATTCTTGAAAAATATGGATATAACCATATAGTTAATCCAACAATTCCACCAATTAAAATAGCCATTAAAATAATAGAGATTGTTATTCTATATTTTTTATATTTTTTCTTCTTTTCTTCTTCAAGTTCTTCCAAAGAAATCAATCTCCTTTTTAAACTCTTTTAACTCTAAAGTTAAAGGATCTGTAAATTTCATATAATAACTATGTAAGCATAATCTATCAAATTCATCAAATGTACCATATAAATCATCTCCACAAATTGGATGATTTATACTACTTGCATGAAGTCTTATTTGATGAGTTCTTCCTGTTTCTAAAATAAATTCAACTAAAGATAAATTATCATATTCTTCTATTACCTTATAATTTGTAATTGCAATTTGTCCATCATCAGAAATTATTCTTTTATTTGAATCATCTGATCTTCTTATTTTATTTTCAATTCTTCCAACTTTTTCATCAAAAATACCATGACAAAGTGCAAGATATCTTCTTTCCATTTTACTATGGATAGGACTCATCAGATTTGTAAAATAAGGGTTTTTAGCAACCATTAATAAGCCAGATGTATCCTTATCTAGTCTATTTAAAATAGAAATATTAGAGTTATCATTTTTTGATTTCAAATAGAATAAAATCTCTTGATAAAGTGACTTTGGATTACATTTTGTAGGTATAGTTAAAAGACCTGATGGCTTATTTACAATCAAGTAATTTTCGCACTCAAAAAGAACATCAATTTTTGATTCATACAAGGGCCATTCAACTTCCTTTTCGATATCATAATCAAATGTTATTACATCGCCCTTATTTATAAACTCGAATGTTTCTTTTTTCTCACCATTGATATAAATATCAATATTATATCCCTTTAGGTGACGATACATTCTTTTAGAAAGATGTTTTTTTAATTCTTCTGTTATTCTGATTTCATCATTTTCACATATAAACTCTAATCTCATATTTTTATTTTAGCATAAATCAAAAAAAATATTTATAATTATGTAAATTTTTGTTATAATATTTGATAAGAAAATAGCGATTTTAGGAGGTAAAAATAATGGCTGAAATAATCGATGAAGCACAACGATGTTTGAAGTGCAAAAAGCCACTTTGTAAGGAAGGTTGTCCTGTTAAAACTGAAATCCCAGCTATAATGCAAATGTTTTTAGATGGTAAGATGAATGAAGCAGGTGAAATGCTATTTGAAAACAATCCATTAACTGCTTTATGTTCACTTATTTGTCCACATGAAAAGAATTGTTATGGTCATTGCGTGTTAAATAAAAAAGGAAATCCAATTAAGTTTTATGAGGTTGAGCAATATATAAGTTCTTTCTATCTTGATAAGGCTAAATTAAAAAAGCCTGAACAAAATGGATTTATGATTGCAATTATTGGTGCTGGCCCTGCTGGTTTAACACTTGCAATATTAATGGCTAAAAAAGGATATAAGGTTACAATAATTGATTCAAAGGATAAAATTGGTGGAGTATTAAGATATGGTATTCCAGAATTTAGATTACCTAAATCACTTCTTGATAAGCTACTTGCAAGAATGTATGAGCTTGGTATTCTTTTTAGACCAAATACATTAATTGGACCAACAATTACAATTGATGATATGTTTAGAGATGGATATGATGCAATATTCATTGGTACAGGTGTATGGAATCCAAATAGATTAAGAATTCCTGGAGAATCACTTGGTAATGTACATTTCGCAATAGATTATCTAAAGAATCCTGATTCATATGATAACCTAGGCGATAAGGTAGTAATTATTGGTGCTGGTAATGTTGCGATGGACGCAGCAAGAACAATCCTACGTAAGAGTAATGCTAAAGTTGATATTATCTTCTTTAGAGGTAGAGAGGATGTTACAGCACTTGAAGAGGAATTAAGATTTGCTGAGGTAGATGGTGTTCATATGAACTACTATCTAAATACAATCAAAATAGAGCAAGATGGTATTATTGTTGAGCCAGTATTAAAGATTGAAAAAGAGGATGGAACTATTGAATACAAGAATGATTCAGAGCATCCATATAAGATTCCTTCTTCTTCAGTTATTATTGCTGTAGGTCAAGGACCATTATCAAATATCGTTAATAATAGTAAGCAAATAGATACTAATAAGCGTGGCTTAATTGCAGCAAATGAAACTGGTGCTACAACACGTGAGGGTGTATATGCTGCTGGCGATGTAGTTTCTGGAGCAAAAACAGTTGTTGAGGCCGTAGCTGCAACAAAACTTGCCGCTGAAGAAATCGATAGATACGTTAAGAAAAAGCACGGAATTATAGTTCAAGATTAGTCTTGAACTTTTAATTTTTTAATAGATAATAATATTATCTATTATTCAATTTTTCTTGTTATAAGGTATGAATTATAGTATAATTCATTATGTAATAAAAAATAAGAGGTGATATCATGAAGGGTAGACGTAATATACACCCATATATGATAATTATTCTTTCATTTTTAGGAGTTATAACTGTTGGTACTATTTTATTAATATTACCTTGGGCTACAGTAAGCGGAGAATCAATCGGCTTTGTTGACTCATTGTTTATGGCAACAAGTGCTGTTTGTGTAACTGGTCTTTCTGTACAAAATGTCGCAGTACAATTTTCAATTTACGGTAAAATTGTTATGGCACTATTAATGGAGGTCGGTGGTTTATCATTTATCACAATTGCCGTATTCTTCTTCACAGTTTTAGGTGCCAAAATTGGTGTTAGTAATAGATTCTTATTAAAGGAATCGCTAAACCAATCTTCTGTTAAGGGAATTATTTCATTAGTAAAAAGAATTGTTTTAATTTCAGCATCAGTTCAATTAATTGGTGCAATTATAAATATTTTCCCACTTACATTGACATATGGTTATAATTTCTGGGATGCACTTGGAGTTGCACTATTCCATTCAGCTTCTGCATTTAACAATGCTGGATTTGATATATTTGGTGCAGACTCTATGATTCCATTTAAAGATGATTTAATTTTAAATTTAACAACTATGTCGATGATAATACTTGGTGGTATAGGATTTGTTGTCATTGATGATATATTTAGAAATAAAAGATGGTCTAAGTTATCCTTACATACAAAAATTACTTTAACTATTACAGGAGTTTTAGTAATTGGTGGAGGATTCCTACTTAAGGCTGTTAATTTCAATGAGGAAGCTGGTGGATTCTCATTCCTTCAAGCCTTCTTCACATCAGTAACATGTAGAACCGCAGGATTTTCAACATATAATATGTCGCAATTAAAAGATCATCCTGCAGCTTATGTAATATGCTTAGTACTTATGTTCATTGGTGCATCTCCATGTTCAACTGGTGGTGGTGTTAAGACTACTTCTTTAGCTGTTGTTATTATTGCAATTATATATTTTGCAAGAGGTAAAAAAGCTAGAGCATTCCATAGAAAAATATCTGATTCTAATTTGTTCAAGGCATTCGTATTAATATCATTTGCCGTTATGATTGTAATAATAGGTACATTCCTAGTATCAATTATTCAACCTGAATTTAGAATCGATGAAGTATTATTTGAGGTTACATCAGGATTCTCAACGACTGGACTTTCAATGGGTATAACTAATCAGCTTAATACAGCTAATAGATTAATAATCTGTTTCTTAATGCTATTTGGTAGATTAGGACCATTAACAGTTATTGGTGTTGTAAATAAAAACTGGATGAATGCTTCAAAGGAAAGCATTCAATATGTAGAGGAGAATGTGATTATAGGATGAAAAAGAGTTTTATTGTTATAGGATTAGGAAGATTCGGATCAAATATTGCAAAAACATTAGTTGAAATGAACTGTGATGTTTTAGCAGTTGATATCGATGAAGAAATGGTTACTCAAATTTCAAAATTTGTTCCTCACTGTGTTATAGCTGATGCTTCTAAGGAATCAGTTTTAGCTGAGCTTGGTGCATCTTCTATTGACCACGCTGTTGTTGCTATCGGTAATAGCTTACAAGCTTCAATTTTAACATTAATTAACCTTAAGAAATTAGGTGTTAAAAAGATTACCGTAAGAGCTGATACCGAAGCTCATGAGGAAGTTTATAAATTATTAGGTGCCGATGATGTAATTATTCCAGAAGAGGCTTCTGCTATTTCACTTGCAAACCAAATAACAAGTGATTCTATCTTAGATTACTATGAGGTTACTAATAATTTCGCCCTTGTTAAGGTTACAGTTGGTGAAACTATTGATAAAAACCTTATTGAACTAGATATTCGTAATAATTTCGGTGTCAATATCGTTGGTATTATTAAGCCTAATGGCGACTTCTATATCCCTCGTGGTACTGATAAGCTTATGAAAAATGAAATTGCTGTTGTGTGCGGCGACAAAAAGAGTATTACAAAATTCGATGCGTTCTTAAATGGAAAATAATTATGAACTGTCTACTTTGCTATAACCCAAATAGCGGAAAGAAAAAAAGAAAAAAGATTTTAGATTACGCTAAAACTGCACTTTCAAAAAAATTTGAGGTTGATGAATATAAATCAACTGGCCCAAAGGCAATAACTGAATATATTAAAAGCTTAGATACTCAATATGATTTAATAGTTGCCTGTGGTGGTGATGGTACAGTTAACGAGGTCGTATCAGGAGTAATTGAGTCAAGATTCCCAACTAAAATAGGAATCATTCCACTTGGTACTGTTAATGACATGATTCATAATCTTGGTGTTAAAAAAAGATATAAGAAGGCTGTTGAAGCACTTCTTAAATTTGAAACAAAAACACATGATATTTATAAAGCTAATGATTCATATTTTTCATATGCTTTTGCTATTGGATTTTTATCATCAATTAGCTATAAATCAAAATCAAAAAGATTATTTGGTCCCTTTGGATATTATTTAAGAGGACTTGTTGAATTATTTAAATTTAGACATAAGCATGTCAAAATTACTGTAAATGATAAAACTATTGAGGGTAAATACTCATTAGTAATTGTTACTAATTCTAATCATATTGCTGGATATAGCATTAAAAAGAATAAAGATTTAGATTTAGTATTGTTTAGAGGTACAAGAGTCACTACTGCTTTTGCACTTCTATTATTCTTCGTATTTAATAAAGCGTCACATCATGAAAAATGTGATAGTTTAAAAATCGAAACAAGTTTTGATTCATTCAATACTGATGGTGAATATAATCAGCTTACAAATACTGTTAACATCACCAAAGTAAGAGCATTAGAATTTGTATGTGATAAAAGATATTTAAAGGATAAAAGCTAGTTCATTCTAGTTTTTATCTTTTATTAGGGTATATTATATGGAAAAAATTGTTTATTATAGCGATGAATTAAATGATGAATTTTCTGGTGATGATATTACTCCAAGAGTAATTGATGATAATTATAAATATTATTTTAAAAATCCACTTAGAAAATTAACTCATATATTTTGGTATAGAATAATCGCTAATCCAATTGCACATTTATATTTGTTTTTTAAGTTTAGACATAAAATAAGAAATAAAAAATGTATGAAAAAAATTAAAGGTTCTTATTTCATATATGGTAATCATACTCATCATATTATTGATGCAGTTATGCCAACTATGATTTCAGGCTTTAAGGATGCCTATATTATTACTAATGCTAATAATGTAAGTATTCCTCATATAGGCTTAGTTGCAAGATCACTTGGAGCTATTCCGCTTCCTGATACAAATGGAGCTTTAAGAAATTTCACTAAATGTATTAAATACCATATAGAAAAAAAGCATGCAATTGCAATATACCCTGAGGCACATATTTGGCCTTATTCAACATATATTAGAAATTTTAAGGATGCATCTTTTAGATATCCTATTGAATATAATAAGCCTGTATTTTCTTCTACTACTATATATCATAAGAAAAAGAATAAAATCATTTCTGAAACATATATAGATGGTCCTTTTTATCCAGATATGAATTTGCCTAAAAAGGATGCAAGAAAGAAATTAAGAGATGAAGTATATAATGCTATGGTAGAGCGTAGCAAATTAAACACAGTAGAAATAATCAAATATATAAAGAAGGATTAAATTATGATAAATGTTTTATATAGTGGTAATAGCTATGTTTTTGATGGCGTACTAACTGGAATATTATCAATACTAAAAAGAACACAAACTAAGGATTATTTTAATTTTTATGTTTATACAATGGATGTTTCTTTCTTAAAGAAGGAATATACACCAATTAGTGATTCTGAAATTGAATATTTAGATGGTATTGTTAAGAAATATAATGAAAAAAATTCTGTCACTAAAATTGATGTAACAGAATATTATAATAAGGAATTTAAGGGCTCACCTAATGAAGGCTGCTATTGTAGTCCATATACATTATTAAGACTACTAGCTGATATTATCCCTGGAATGCCAAATGATAAATTATTATATCTTGATTGTGATACTATGTTTAATAGAGATATCGAGGAATTATATAATTTAGATGTAGAAGGATATGAATATTTAGCAGCAAATGATCATTATGGAAAGCTTCTATTAAATCCAAGATATATTAATGCAGGTGTACTTCTATTTAATATGGCAGAATGTAAGAAAACTGGCATTTTAACTAAGGCTAGAGCCTTAATAAGAAAAAAGCATCTTCCTTTTGCAGATCAAAGTGCATTAATTAGATCAACAACTAAATTTAAGTTAATAAATCAAAAATTTAATGACCAAAAGCATTTAAGAAAAAATACTGTAGTAAGACACTTTGCTAAAAGATTATTTCTTCTTCCTTATCCAAAGGCTAGAAATATTAAGCAATGGAGAATCTACGAAATGCATAGAATATATAAATATAAGCAATTTGATGATATATTAAATGAATATATTTATTACAAATTAAAATACGAAAAAGAGATTAAGAATTCTTAATCTCCTTTTTTATTGTTATTAATAATAATTACTTTTTAGAAATGAAATCTGCAAATGCGGGAGCTACCGCTAAAACACCAGCTGCGATTGAAAGAATTCCTCCAATTACCCAACCAGCACTTAATGCTGCATTAGCATTTACATCTGATCCTTGTGCTCCGTAGAAAGCTGGAACTGTAATGAAAATGAATATACCTGCAACAACTAAAGCAACAACAGCGATAATGTTTAATAATCCTGCGAACTTATTTAATGACTTTACCTTTAAGAAAGGAAGTAAAGCACCAAATACTAATAATAATAGTGCAACGATTAATAAAATCCATGCGATTAATGATAATGGTGATGGTTTCCATACTTGGATTCCTAAAGCAGATTCACCAAATAACACAGATGTACCTGCGATATTAGTATAAGTGTTTCCGATTACATGGATAGAAATTGCTGGTGTAGCCATTACTAGAATAAATGCTACTACTGCTACGATTAATGCAAAAATTCCTGAAAATTTTAAAAATGTTTTCATATGTTCTCCTTTCGATATATTATATTTTTATTATACATCAAATTATTACAATTTTACTAAACAATTATAAAAATATGAAATAAGTATTTACTTATGTAAATACAATTTAAAATATGATAAAATATGATTAGAATTTTTAAGATTTTATGTGAGGTATATATGAGATTTGTAAGCTGGAATGTTAATGGTATAAGAGCATGTAAAACTAAGGGCTTTGATGACTTCTTTAAAAGTGTTGATGCCGATATATTTGCAGTACAAGAAACAAAGATGCAAGAGGGCCAGGCAGACCTTGAAATTGAGGGATATAATAGATATATGAATAGCGCAGAGAAAAAAGGCTATTCAGGTACTTTAATCTATTCTAAGGAAAAGCCTATTAATGTAACTTACGGCATTGATGGAGAAAAATATAATGATGAGGGTAGAGTAATTACATTAGAATTTGATAAATTCTATTTTATTACTGCCTATGTACCAAATGCTCAAGAGGAATTAAAAAGATTAGATTATAGAATGCAATTTGAGGATGATATGAGATCATATCTTTCTAATTTAAAAAAGGATAAGCCAATTATCTATACTGGTGATTTAAATGTAGCTCATAATCCAATCGATTTAAAAAATCCTGAATCAAATACTCATAATCCAGGCTTCTCATTTGAGGAAAGAGATAAATTTTCAACTTTATTAAGTGCAGGTTTTACTGATACTTATAGATTTTTATATCCAAATAGAGTTGAGTATTCATGGTGGAGCTATCGCTTCCATGCAAGAGAAAAAAATATAGGATGGAGAATTGACTATTTTATCGTATCAGATGATATAAAGGGTAAGGTAAAGGATAGTAAAATACTATCTGATATTTATGGATCTGATCACTGTCCAGTTCTTCTTGAATTAGATATTTAATTATGAACTATTTTACAAAAGATAAAAGATATAATACATTAACTGAATATTATAAGTCTAAATTTAATCATAAGGTTGCCAAAATCAACCTTAATGGTTCTTTTACTTGTCCTAATAGAGATGGTAAAAAAGGATATGGTGGCTGTACATTTTGTTCAAGCTTAGGCTCTGGAGATTTTGCTGGAGATAAAGATAAATCAATATTAGAGCAATTTATAGATATTAAAACTATTATGGAAAAAAAGTGGCCAGATATATATTATATTCCATATTTTCAAGCTAATTCTTCTACCTATAAGCCACTTGATGAATTAAAAAAATTATATAGTGAGGCTATTAAGGCTGCAGGCGATAAATGTGTAGGATTAGATATCGCAACAAGAGCTGATGCTATAACTGATGAATGTATTAAATATTTAGGAGAATTAAATAAGAGTATTCCAGTTACGGTTGAGCTTGGCCTTCAAACATCAAATGAGAAAACAGGTATATTAATTAATAGATGTATAACTAATCAAGAGGTTATTGATTGTGTTAAAAAATTAAGATGCGAAAATATTGAGGTAGTAATTCATATAATTAATGGACTTCCTGGTGAGGCAAAAAAAGACTATTTAAATACAATTGATTTTGTAAATAGTCTAGATATTCAAGGTATTAAGCTTCACTCACTTCTTATTCTAAAAAATACTAAGATGGAGGAAGAATATAAAAATGGACTTATATCACCTCTATCATTATCTCAATATGTAGATATAGTTGTTGATGAAATATGTCATTTAAGAGATGATATAATTATTCATAGATTATCCGCTGATGGTAAAATTGATGATTTAATTGAACCAAAATGGACAATTAAGAAGCTTGTTGTAATGAATGAAATAGATAAAAAATTACGACGTGAAAATTTATATCAAGGAATTTATTATAAGAAAAAGGAGATTTAAAATCTCCCTTTTTTTAATCTGAAAAATCTGTATCAATTATTATATTAAATGTAAATTCACTAAACTTTTCTTTAAGTGTAGTATTTATTTCAGAAATAACTCCTGATTGATTCTCCTCATCAAAATCAAATATGATATCAAATAATACTAATTTTTTTACCTCATCTACATAAAAGCCATGCATCTGAATGATGTGTGGATATTTTTTTAATATCTCAAGTAGATAGTCCTTTATCTTTTTTGATATTTCTGTAGAATCATTAGATGCGTAAATACCAACAGTCATAATAATAGAAAAATTAATATATACTTCCGTTTGTATTTCTCGCTCAAGTAGCTGTATTTCTTTTGCAGTAATACTATCATTTACCTCAATATGAGCTGATCCTATTGATTTATCAGGTCCATAATTATTTACGATTAAGTCATATACACCTAATACTTCCTTATGATTATCAAGGATTAAATTCTTAATTGCATTAGCCTTTTCAGTTTCAAGTCTACTTCCAATAATTTGAGCTAGTGATTCTTTTAAAGCTTCAAATCCAGATTTTAAAATGAATAGACCAATAATTATACCTAAATATCCTTCAATATAAACATGAGCTGTCATTGATACAATAATCGCAATTAATGTTGCTAATGATAATATACTATCGAATAAAGCATCTGTCCCAGATGATTTTAAGGCATCTGATGATACCTTCTTTGCTTTATATCTAAAGAATAAACCAAGTAATATTTTAACTACTATCGCAACAGATACAATTATAATTGCCCAGTTATCATATGATGGTGTTTTATTTTCAACTAATGATACTATTGATTCATATATAGCCGTCGCACCAGCAAATAAAATAATAAATGCAATTAATGTTGATGTTAAATATTCAATTCTTCCATATCCATATGGGTGAGCCTTATTTGGCTTTTTATTTGCAAGCTTAGTACCAATAATAGTAATAAGTGAGCTTAAGGCATCTGTTAGGTTATTAACTGCGTCCATAATAATTGATATAGACATAGCCAAAATTCCAATAAATGCTTTAAAGCCAACAAGTAATATATTTGTTAAAATACCAATAATGGATGTTTTTACTATTTCCTTTTCTCTATTCATAATATAACTCCTATTAAATAAATTATATCACATTTATAAAAAAAGAGATTTATTATAAATCTCCCTTTTCAATACGATTTTTAAATACTAATGCATCAATTCTAATTGCAGTTGTATAAAATACTGGAATAGTTAGGAATAATACCCATAGTGGATGCCATAAACCTGTAAAATGGCTAATCATTACATATAAACCTATAATTAATGATGGATATGCAAATCTAACAATTCTTTTCTTTAAAATACACTCAAAAATAGATTCAACTACAGTACCAAATAAGATTAATGTCCACATAGGATGCCATAGTCCTGTAATTGCTGATACAACAATAAATGCTGTAAGTGAAATAAATAGCATACATGACATTATAGTTAGTAAAAATGTTCTATTCTTTTTCTTAAAAGAAGACTTTTTACAAAATATATGCTTTTTATCATCATCTGTTACTACTTCAACTTTTACTTCTTCAATAGTCATAAATACCTCCAAAAAAAAGTTACCACATTAATCGTGGTAACTTAATCATTACTTACTAAATACAGAATCTAAGATTTCTGATATATGAGATACTGGCTTAATTTCAAGTACTTTCTTTACCTCATCAGGGATATCTTCTATATCATTTTCGTTTTCCTTAGGAATGAAAATCTTAGTAAGACCACTACGAGATGCAGCAATAGATTTTTCTCTTAAGCCGCCAATAGGAAGTACAGCACCACGTAAAGTTATTTCACCAGTCATACCGATATGACAATCAACTGGTCTATTTGAAAGTGCAGATACTAACGCTGTAGTTAATGTAACACCAGCACTAGGACCATCCTTAGGTGTAGCACCTTCAGGTACGTGAATATGAACATCGTTATTTTCTAATGTCTTTCTATCGATTCCATATTGCTCTGCATGTGATTTTACATAAGAGAATGCAGCTTGAGCTGATTCCTTCATAACATCACCTAATTTACCAGTTAATAGTAATCCGCCTTTTCCTGGATATAATGTTACTTCAATATCTAGTGTATCGCCACCGAATTGAGTCCAAGCAAGACCAGTTACAACACCAACTTGGTTTTCACCTCTGTTTTGGTTATTAGTAAATTTAACCTTTCCTAAGAAGTCAGTTAAATTTTCCTTTGTAACCTCAACCTTGTTAACCTTATCAACTAAGATCTTCTTTACAGTCTTTCTTGAAATAGTTGCGATCATACGATTTAATTCACGTACACCAGCTTCTCTAGTATAAGAACGAATTATTTCGTACATAGCCTCATCAGAAATTGATAATTGGTCCTTCTTTAATCCGTGCTCTTCTAGATTTCTTTCGAATAGATACTTTTGACCGATATTGAACTTTTCAATTTCTGTATAGCTTGAAAGCTCAATGATTTCCATACGGTCACGTAGCGGAGCTGGAATATTAGATAAATCATTTGCAGTAGTAATAAACATTACTTGTGATAAATCATATGGCTCTTCTAAGTAATTATCTGAGAAGAATTTATTTTGTTCTGGGTCTAATACTTCAAGCATAGCCGCAGCAGGATCTCCTCTATAATCAGATGTCATCTTATCGATTTCATCTAGTAAGAATACTGGGTTAGATGTTTTAGCATCCTTCATACCCTTAATAATTCTTCCTGGAAGGGCACCGATATATGTTCTTCTATGACCTCTAATTTCAGATTCATCTCTTACACCACCAAGTGATTGCTTAACGAACTTTCTTCCTAAAGCATCAGCTATTGACTTAGCTAAAGATGTTTTACCTACTCCTGGAGGGCCTGCGAAGCATAGAATTGTTGATGGATTATGACCAGTCATCATTTTAACTGCTAAATATTCAATAATTCTATCCTTAACCTTAGTTAATCCAAAGTGAGTTTTATTTAATTTTTCTTCAACATCCTTTAAGTCGTTATTATCTTCACTAGATTCATCCCAAGGAAGAGCAATAATTAAATCAAGATATGCTCTAATAATTGAAGCTTCTGCCATTTGATTATTAGTATTTGCATACTTTTGTAATTCTTCATCTGCTTTCTTTCTAATACCTTCTGGTAATTTCTTTTCAGATAAAGCCTTTCTTATTCTTTCAACATCCTCTTCTTGTCTTGCCTTATCGCCAAGCTCGTTTTGGATAGCCTTCATCTTTTCTCTTAAGTAATATTCTTTTTGAGAATCATCAATTGACTTCTTAACATCCTTATTGATCTTATTTTCAATCTCAACGATTTGTTTTTCACGTTCAATATCCTCTAAGATCATTTCTAAACGCTTTGATACTGATAATTCTTCAAGATACTTATATTTAGATTGACCACTATTAAGCTTTAATTGATAAGCAATAACATCTGAAATTGAATCAGCATTAGCACCACTAGAAAGTAATCTTGCAACCTCTTCTGGAGATTGTAGCATTTGACTACCCTTAGTAATTTCTGATGCAACTTGCTTAATATAAGCATTTTCAATGTCGTCATTATTTAAAATTGAGAATAATTTTTCATAATTAACAACGAAATATGGTTCTGTTGATGTAAATTCCTTTATCTCAACACGATTTGCAATTTTAAACTTTACCCTATAATTATTATTAGGAAGTTTTAACTTTAAAGTTACCTTACCTAATACACCGATTCTTTCAACATCCTCAGGTGTAACAGTTTCAGCAGTTACATTCTTTTGAATTAATAATATAACGTTACCGCCATACATCTTTTCAGAAGCATCTAAAGCTAAAACAGAATTTTCTCTACCTACTTCAATTTTAAATTCATTAGAAGGAAGAGGTACTATTCCTCTTATAGCAATTGCAGGTAAAACAATCTTATTATTTTCTTGCATAGGAATACCTTCTTTCTACAGTTTTATTAAACTGCACATATAATATACACCATTTTTAGCACTTGTGCAAGTAGATTGCTAAAATAATTTAAAAATAAAGAAAAAGTTACACTTTTCTATTAGAATAATGTAACATTTTCCTTAACTTTATTATCAATTAAGCCAAACATTGCAAGTGGTTTTGTCATTATTTTAAGCACTAGGAATAAAACAATTGACTGTGGTAATAAATATATTAAATTCTTCGGAAGAGATATAAATGTCATGTATGTCATATATCCTTCATAAGTAAAATCGCCAACAAATACTATCATATACCATAGTGATCCAAATACTACATTAACAACTAAATTAATAATAGTTCTTACCATTAGACACTTTGTATATGTAAGCTTTGTCTTGTAGAAAAATATACCATATAGGAAGCATGATACTACTGCATCTAGTGTATATCCTATAAAGAACATTCCTCCAGTTGGAGCAATTACAAAGCCCATAATATCAGAGAATGCTCCTGTAAATAAACCAACTATTGGACCATAAATCATTCCAATAACTGCAAGTATTAAATATGTAAATCCAATACCTAAGGCACCAAAGCCTGATGGTATTTTAATTAATTTAAATACGCATACTAATGCTAAAAGCATTGCAAGTACAACCATATCCTTGATATTCTTAAATGGCTTTAATGAATTCTTCCAATACGATTTATGAAATGGTGTTGAATAGATCTTTTCATTATCAACTATATCTACTAAATAATCTTCATTTTTAGCTTTAATTATTATAAAGAAAAATGCTATTGAGAATAAGAACATTGCAAATGCTGCAAGTCCACCATATCCATATGGATTATGGTAATTAGTAATATTAAAATCAGATGTTATCTTAACATCATAATATGGCGCTAATGAATAGCTAAAACCATTTTTAAGTAGTTCAAATGTGTTATCACTACCTAAAATGACATCATCATCAATTGTAATAGCTGCTACTTCTATTCCTTTTGATGTTAATATTGTAGTTATTGATTTTTTACATTTATTTATACCCTCATTAGTTTTTTGTGATGAGGAAATGAATGATGTAGTAAATTTTACATTTTGAATTCTAATTCTATAATTTGTATTATCAATACTATCTACAATTATATTCTTTCCAATATCCTTATAAGAATTAACTATATCATCAACCTTCCAATAATAAATTGGAGTATTAGAAACTGTCTTTATTTCAGTTTTTTTATTTGACTCATTTTCAGGCTTAGAGTTATATAAAACTACTAGTTCATTATATTTTTTCACTTCATTATTATACTGTGTTAATTTTTCATTAGCTTTAATAATTGAGTTTATTCTTTTTTCAAAATAATCCTCATTAAAAACTAAATTAGTTGCTAAATTAGTTTCAATATTAAATTCATAGTAGGAAAAATAATTATTGAATATAAAACTTGTTACAAAGTAACCAGCTAAAAATCCTACTAAAATAAATACAAGCATTGCTGATTTATATCTAAACAATGCCTTTAATATGTTTTTCTTCATAATAAAAAGGCCTCCAATTAAAGAGCCCCACCATATAAAATACAGCGGACGCGCAAAGATACCGCCACAAATAGTGTTCGTCCATACCCAACATCCCGTGATATGGCACTTAACGCATACTTTGCTACTCTGTTTTAAAAAATACTCAATTATTATAGCAATATAATCATTAAATATCAATAGAAATTAAAAAGGAACTAGAATTTTCTAGTTCCAATTTTATTACATTGACTCGTGGATTGTACGACTAATAACGTCGTCTTGTTGCTCCTTAGTTAATTTGATGAAATTTACTGCATAACCAGATACTCTGATTGTAAGTTGTGGATACTTTTCAGGATGAGCTTGTGCATCAAGTAATGTTTCACGATTGAATACATTAACATTTAAATGATAACCACCATCAGCTACGTAAGTATCTAACATTTGTACTAAATTATCTACCTTTGTTGACATAAAATTTCCTCCTAATTAATCTTCGTCTTTTCCTAATGATTGAGGAGTAATAGAGAATGTATTAGAAATACCATCTCTTGAATACTCGTATGGAAGCTTAGCAACAGACTCTAAAGATGCTAAAGCACCATGTGAATCTCTACCATGCATTGGGTTTGCACCTGGAGCTAAAGGTTCACCTGCTCTTCTACCATCTGGAGTGTTACCAGTTTTCTTACCATATACAACATTAGATGTAATAGTTAAAATTGACATTGTAGGTTCAGATTCACGATAAGTATAATGCTTTCTAATCTTGTTCATGAATGTCTTTACAAGCCATACTGCAATTTCATCTGCTCTATCATCATTATTACCATATTTAGGGAAATCACCTTCAGTCTTGAAGTCTGTGATAATTCCATATTCGTTTCTGATAGGAGTTACTTTTGCATATTTGATTGCTGAAAGTGAATCTACTGCACAAGAAAGTCCAGCTATACCTGTTGCGAAATATCTATGTACCTTTGTATCATGAAGTGCCATTTCAATTGCTTCATATGAATATTTATCATGCATATAATGAATTAGGTTTAATGTATTAACATATAATCCAGCAAGCCATTCCATCATTTGATCATACTTATCTAATACTTCATTATAATCAAGTGGATCATTTGAAGTGATTGATTCAAATTTAGGAGATACTTGAAGAGGACGACCTGTCTTCTTATCAAGCATTAATTCATCCTTACCACCATTTAATGCGTATAGTAAGCACTTAGCTAAATTAGCACGAGCACCGAAGAATTGCATATCCTTACCAACTCTCATTGAAGATACACAACAAGCGATACAATAATCATCGCCCATTTCAGGTCTCATTAATTCATCTGATTCATATTGAATTGCAGATGTTCTAATTGATAAATCAGCACAGAACTTCTTGAAATTCATAGGTAAGTTCTTTGCCCATAATACTGTAAGATTTGGCTCTGGTGCTGGTCCTAGGTTATCAAGAGTGTGTAGAACACGGAATGAGTTCTTAGTTACTAATGTTCTACCATCAGTTCCCATACCACCAATTGATTCAGTTACCCAAGTTGGATCTCCTGAGAATAATTCATTATAAGATTGAATTCTCATGAACTTAACAATACGAAGCTTCATAATGAAATGATCCATTAATTCTTGTGCTTCAGATTCTGTTAAAATTCCCTTTTCTAAATCTCTTTCAATATAGATGTCTAAGAATGTTGAGTTACGTCCAATTGACATAGCTGCACCATTTTGATCTTTTACTGCGCCTAAATAACCAAAATATAAAGCTTGGATAGCTTGTTGAGCAGTTTCAGCAGGAAGTGAAATATCACAACCATATGATAATGCCATTTCCTTTAAAGCCTTTAATGCTTTTACTTGTTCAGCTATTTCTTCTCTATCTCTAATCTTATCTGGTAGCATATCACCATCGATTAGGCTCTTATCTAATTCCTTATGTCTAATTAGATAATCAATACCATAAAGTGCGATTCTTCTATAGTCACCAACGATTCTACCTCTACCATAAGTATCAGGAAGACCAGTTAGAATATGAGATGAACGAGCAGCACGCATTTCAGGTGTGTATGCATCATATACACCATCATTATGTGTCTTACGATATTTAGAGAAGATTTCCTTTACTCTATCTGATACATTATAACCATACATTTCACAAGCTTGAACAGCCATCTTAATACCACCAAATGGTTGTAAGCTTCTCTTAAATGGTTCATCAGTTTGAAGACCAACGATCTTTTCTAAATCCTTATCTAAATAACCAGGCTTATGGCTTGTTAATGTTGATACAATATCAGTATCAGCCTTTAATACACCACCATTAGCTCTTTCTTTATCTTGTAGATCACGTACTATTTTCCATAGCTTCTTTGTAGCCTCTGTTGGACCAGCTAAAAAGCTACCGTCGCCTTCATAAGGCTTATAATTTCTTTGAATAAAGTCTCTAACGTTTATTTCATCATTAGACCACTTACCAGGAACGAATCCTTCCCATCCTTTATACATAATCAAATCTCTCTTTCTTTTTTATTAACATAAATAATTTATGTTAGTTTATAAAACATACCTTCATATTTTATACTAACTATATTTAAAATTCAACAAAGAATTAAACTAATTTATATTCTTTTTTGATATCATCAATTTTACTATCTAACCATATTTCTAGTATCTCTTCAGGCTGATATCCTCTACACTTTGCTTTTACTATATCATCATATAAAACAAGCACTGTAGGTACAGCTTGAACCTCAAATTTTTCTATTAAATCCATTGTATTTTCAGCTGCTTCAATATGATATAGCTTAACATCATCTCTTTTGGATAAAAGCCTATCTAAAACATTCATTAAGGATATACAGTTAGCACAAGACTCTCCCGAGACCTCCACAACTGTGATACCTTTAAGGTAGTCCTTATAATTACTACTATTAAGCCACATCCTTTATCACCCCTAACAAATACTTTGCGTGTCTTACCTCATCCTTAGTTGGAGGATTAATTCCCTCTAAAGGATATGAGATACCTAAATTATTATATTTAACAATACCCATTGTATGGTATGGTAAAACTTCTATCTTATCTACTGTCTTTAAGGTATCAATAAATTCCTTAGTTTTAATTAAATATTCATCATTTAATGTTATAGTTGGAACTAAAACATGTCTTATCCACATATGGATATTATTATCTGATAAATATTTTGCAAACTTTAAGATGTTCTCATTACTTTTTCCAGTAAGCTTAATATGCTCATTGTTATCGATATGCTTAATATCAAGCAATACTAGATCAGTATATTTGATTAGCTCATCAAATTTATTCATTAATTCTAAATTAGAATCATCAAATATAATACCTGATGTATCTAGCGCAGTATGGACATTATTCTTCTTTAATAATTTAAATACTTCTATTACAAAATCAATTTGTAATAAAGGCTCTCCACCAGAAATTGTAACTCCGCCACCAGTTTTAAAATATCCTCTATATTTTAAGGCCTCATTAACTATCTCCTCTGGAGTATATTTAATTGAATTATCAAATGTCCAAGTATCTGGATTATGACAATATTTGCATCTTAAAGGACAGCCCTTAACAAATATTACAAACCTAATACCAGGTCCATCAACTGTGCCACCAGCAAAAACTGAATGAATCTTACCTTCCATTTATATTAACCTCGACAAGATTATATCATAGTAAATTAATAATAGAGCCTTTCATTTTAATGAAAAAGTTTTCATTCTAAAAATCTTTTAAAATATTTATTTTTATAATCAGTATACTATATATTTAAGCACGCCAAACAAAAATAAAAAAGTTGCAAATGCAACTTTTTATAAAATACCGAACTTTATTTAAATTATTTTAAAAGTAATTCAGTTATGCTGTCATTAAATGCCTTAGGATCATCAGGTAAGATTCCTTCTTGAAGCAAAGCCTCTACATATAAGATATTAGCAAGCTTTTTAAATTCATCCTTATCTACATTAGCTAAAGCCTCTAATTTAGTAAATAGCTTATGATTTGGATTTAATTCTAGGATTCTATCTGCCTTAACATCTTGATTTTGAGCCTTTAATACTCTTTCCATTTCAAAAGATAAGCCACCATCAGCTGTTATACAGCAAGGACTATCAACTAGCTTCTTAGATAGAGTTACATCCTTAACATTAGGTAAAGCTTCCTTAAATTCCTTTAAGAAATCCTTCTTTTCTTCCTTTAATTCATCTATCTTCTTAGCTTCTTCCTCATCAATTAGACCTAAATCATCTTGATTTACAGACTTGAATTCCTTTTCATTATAATCCTTAATTGCATGTAGCATAAATTCGTCTACATCATCAGATAGGATTAATACATCATAGCCCTTTGACTTAATTAAATCCATTTGAGGTAATTTATCAACAGAATCCTTATCCTTACCAATTGCATAATAAATATACTTTTGGTCTTCCTTCATCTTTTCTACATATTCATTAAATGTAACAAGCTTATCCTCTGTATATCTCTTTAGGATAATTAAATCCTTTAATGAATCCTTCTTCTCACCATAATTCTCATAGATACCAAACTTTAGGTTTAGACCATAATCCTTAAAGAATTGTTCATACTTTTCTCTATCGTTCTTTAAAATTCTTGATAACTCAGCAAGAATCTTCTTTTCAACATTTACTGCAATCTTTTTAATTGCCTTATCCTCTTGTAGCATTTCACGAGAAATATTAAGAGGTAAATCAGCACTATCAACTAATCCCTTTACAAATCTTAAATAATCAGGAATTAATTCCTTACATTTATCTAAAATGAATACACCCTTTGTATAAAGTTGTAATCCCTTTTCATTTCTATCTCCATAAAAATCATAGAATGGCTTTTTAGGAATAAATAATAATGCATTATAAGTTAGCATACCTTCAACATTAACATTGATTGTAGCGAATGGATCTTGATAATCCATAAATTTATTCTTATAGAAATTATTTAATTCCTCATCTGTTACCTCACTCTTGTTTTTCTTCCAGATAGGTAGCATAGAGTTAATAGTTTCAAGCTCTAGATGAGTTTTAGGCTCAGAGTCCTTATCATCATCTGATTTAGGATCATATTTAGTAACCCAAGTCTTAATTGGATATCTTACATAATCAGAATACTTCTTTACTAAATCCTTAATCTTATATTCATCTAAGAATTCATCATAATTATTATCTTCTGTATTATCTCTTAAATATAAAGTAATCTTTGAACCATATTCATTATAATCAGAATCCTCAACTGTATATGATTCTAAGCCCTCAGATGTAAACTTATGAGATGTATTATCAGTTACACTCTTAGTTTCAACTACTACAGTTTTAGCAACCATAAATGCAGAATAGAATCCTACACCAAATTGACCAATAATATCAACATCAGGTGTATTTTCCTTTTCGACTGCCTCTAAGAATTCCTTTGAGCCTGATTTAGCAATTGTACCTAAATTATTTTCAAGCTCCTCTAAAGTCATACCAACACCATTATCAGTAATAGTGATTGTACGATTATCCTTATCAAATTCTACCTTAATTTCATAATCAGCGTTTGGAATATTAGTGTTTGTTAAAGATAAATAATGTCTTTTATCGATTGCATCACTTGCATTTGATACTAATTCTCTTAAGAAAATTTCTTTATGAGTATAGATAGAATTAATCATCATATCAAGTAGCTTTTTAGTTTCTGTTTTAAATTTTTTAGTTTGCTTTGCCATATAAATAATCTCCTTATTTTGAAATACACAACTATTATAATTCGATATTTTAGCACTGTCAATATGTAAGTGCTAAAAATATGCATAGTTTTTAAAAGTACTATTTTTATTTATTCAAATTTGTTAAAATTTATATGGTGATTTAAATGATAGAAGGCTTTACCTTAACAGCATTCAAGCTAAAAAGAAAACTTAAAATCACAGTTAATGTTCCAGATGATTATTATAAATCAAATAAGGAATATCCTTTAGTATTCCTGTTTGATGGAGATTATTATTTTTCTTATTTAGATGAAAAATATAAGAAAATCAATTTGGCTGAATCATTAGATGATTCTTTTATAACTATAGGTATTCATTCACCAAGAATTCCCGAATGGAGAACATCTGAATTAAATCCATATTATAATGGTAAATTAAAGGATGTTGATATTAGCTTATCTACTATATTCTTTGATTATATAACTAATGAATTACTAAGTATCATTAGTGCTAAATATAGACTTAATGGCAATTATTATATTATGGGTGTTGAGGATTCATGTATATCTGCCTTATATATGCTATATAATTATGAAATGTTTTTAGGTGGAATGTTCTTTAATCCTGATATTAAGGATACTGATACTGAATCACTTCTTAATTTTATAAATAATAATTATGATAAAGAAAAAAGAATTTACCTATATCAAGGTGAAAATTCTTCTTTAGAGGATATTAATTTTTATAATAAGCTAGATAAGATATTTACTAATTCAACTAAATATATTACTAACTTTAATGAAAATTCAGTTGATACATTTGAAGATTTAAAAACATATATTAAAGAAGGAGCTAAAATAATTTAGCTCCTTTTAATTCTTCTACTATATTTTTAATATCATCATGAATAACAATATCACAGCTACTATCATAAGGTGTTGCACTCTTGTTTAATAGTACTAGCTTATTACCTCTATAATATCTTACAAATGATGCTGCTGGATATACTACAAGCGATGTACCTACGACTATAAGCATATCAGCTTCTTCTATACTATTAATTGCACTATAAATATCCTTTTCATTTAATGATTCCTCATATAAAACTACATCAGGCTTTATTATTCCACCACAATCACAATATGGAACTGGCTTTTTAGATAAGATATCATCAAGTGAATAAAACTTATGGCACTTCATGCAATAATTCTTTAATATCGTTCCATGAACCTCAATTACCTTTTTACTTCCTGCTAGGGAATGAAGTCCATCAATATTTTGAGTAACTATAGTTACATCCTTACCTAATTTTTCAAGCTCCTTAAAGAATATATGACCACTATTAGGCTTAGCATCCTTATATACCATTTTAGTAAAATAGAAATCATAAAATTCCTTAGGATATTTTAAAAAGAAGCTATGAGATATGATTTCTTCTGAAGAAAACATTGAATTAAGCTTTTCATTATAAATACCATCAGCTGATCTAAAATCAGGTATACCTGAATTTGTAGATAAGCCAGCACCTGAAAATACTACTATTTTATTGCTATCCTGGATAGCTTTTTTTAATTTCTCAATATCAGTCATAATGCCTCCAAATTAATTCATTATTCATTAAATTATAATTCGTACTCTTTATATTTCAATTTTACTATTTTTATAATAGATACTCAATAAAATAAAAATGCTAGAGGATATATTTTCTAGCATCTTATTATTAATTATTCAATATTAGAAACAGCATCTACTACATTCTTAATAGCATCAGTAGAGCTTAATTCAGTCTTTTCTAATGTTTCTCTTACCTTAAATTCAACGATATCCTCATTTGCTCTTTTTCCACAAATGATCATATAAGGAATACCAATTAATTCCCAATCCTTGAACTTGAAGCCTGGACGTTCATCTCTATCATCAAGAACAACCTCAACATGCTTCTTCTTTAATTCATCATAAATTTTCTCAGCAAGAGCTCTTTGAGTATCATCCTTATAATTAATAGGAACTATTACTGCATGATATGGAGCGACATTTAGTGGCCACTTAATACCAAAGTCATCATGATATTGCTCAACAATTGATTGTAATGTTCTTGTAACACCAATTCCATAGCAGCCCATAACCATTGGTATATTTTCTCCCTTTTCAGAAACATATACACACTTCATAGGTTCACTATACTTAGTTTGAAGTTTGAAGATTTGACCTACTTCAATTCCTCTTTCTTGATTTAAAGGCTTACCGCATACTGGACATAAATCACCCTTTTCAGCTTTCTTCAAATCACATACCTTACCATCAAAGTCACGAGAATAATTTGCATTTAATAAATGGTAATTTAACTTATTGGCACCAATTACTAAATTCTTAGAATTTGCAACCTCAACATCAATATAGATATCGCACTTTAAGCCCTTAGGACCACAGAATCCATGAACTGAACCTAAAGATAAGATTTCTTCATCCTTTGCAAGCTCTAAATAGTTTTCATTAGAACCAGATTCATTACATAATTTAATTTCATTTATTTCTCTATCGCCACGTACTACAGCTGCGATTAGCTTATTATTTAAATAATCATGATAGATAATAGTCTTTGCAGTCTTCTTAGGATCAACATTTAAGAACTTAGATACTTCTTCAATTGTTCTTTGATTTAAAGTTTCTACTTCCTTTAATTCAAGCATTTCAGAATTATCTTTTTCCATTTCCTTAATTGATGCCTTTTCAACGTCTGCAGCGTATCCACAGTTATCACAATACATGATTTCAGATTCACCAATATCAGATAAAGCCATGAATTGATGAGAGCCATTACCACCAATATTTCCTGTATCAGCTAATACTGCTTGGAAGTGAAGTCCTAATCTTGTGAAAATCTTAGAATAGCAATCATACATTTTTTGGTATGACTTTTCTAATCCTGCCTCATCCTTATCGAATGAATAAGCATCCTTCATTATGAATTCTCTACCACGCATTAAACCAAATCTTGGTCTTAATTCATCTCTATATTTAGTTTGAATTTGATATGGTAATATAGGTAATTGCTTAGAAGATTTTACTAAATCTCTAACGATAGATGTAAATACCTCTTCATGAGTTGGACCTAAGCAGAATTCTCTTTTATGTCTATCCTCAAGACGCATTAATTCAGGACCATACTTAACCCATCTTCCTGATTCAACCCATAATTCCTTTGGTTGAATTGCAGAGCATCTAATCTCAATTCCACCGAAATTATCCATTTCTTCTCTAATAATATTTTCAACCTTAGTTAATACTCTTAAACCAAGTGGTAAATAATTATAAATACCTGCAACCTCATTTTTGATCATACCTGCACGAAGAAGTAAAATATGAGATGCAATTTTTGCCTCATTTGGTGCTTCTTTTAATGTTGCTAATAACATGTTACTTGCCTTCATAAAAGCCCTCCACACTTAAAAAATCTCAAATATTATAGCATATTTATTAAAATAATTCTATTAAATTAAAATTTAATAAATCAAATAATGCGCTTTCATAAAATAAAAGGGCTTTACAATTGAATTTTGCCTTTTTTTAAGATATAATACTTTTAGTGGATTATTCATATTCGAAATAAATAGGAGGATGCCATGGAAAAGATCAAATCAAGATCTGAAATTGGTATTTTTGCGCTTGGTGGTTTAGGCGAAGTCGGCAAAAATATGTACTGTATCGACTACCTTGAACAACTATTTATAATAGATGCGGGTATATTATTCCCTGATGAACATTTATTAGGCGTAGATTACGTAATTCAAGACTTTAGTTATTTAATTGAAAATCAACATAGAATTATAGGTTTATTTATAACACACGGTCACGAAGACCATATTGGTGGAATACCATTCCTTCTAAAGAAGGTTAAGATTCCAAAAATATATGCTTCTGGTGTGACAGTTGACTTAATTGAAAATAAGCTTATTGAATATCCAGAGTTATTAAATAGTACACAAATTGTAGAATTTAAATCACACTTCGTATTTAATTTTAAGGGTGTAGATATATCATTCGTAAGAGTAAATCACTCTATACCTGATTCATTTGCGATAGTATTTAAAACTGAGCTTGGTTCTATTGTTCATACTGGTGACTTTAAAATAGATTTAACTCCAGTTGGACCTGGAGCTGAATATGATAAGCTTGCTAATTTAGGCCAAGAAGGTGTATTATGCTTACTTGCCGATTCTACTAATGCTTTAAGAGAAGGATTTACTAGTAGCGAAAGCCAAATTGGTAAATCTATTAAAGAATTATTCTCAAAAATTGAGGATAGAATTATTGTTGCGACATTCGCATCTAATATGTTTAGAGTCCAACAAATAATTGAAGCATGTGTTGAATGTAATAGACATATTGCAATATTTGGACGTTCAATGGAAAAAACTATTGAGGTTGGTCAAAACGTTGGTTATATAAAAGCTCCAAAGGGTACAATCATTGATCCTGAGGAGATTAATAATTATAAGCCAAATGAAATGTGTTTATTATGTACTGGTTCTCAAGGAGAGCCACTAGCTGCCCTATCAAGAGTTGCTAACGGTTCACATAGAGTAATTAAGCTAATTCCATCTGATACTATTATTTTCTCTTCTTCTCCTATTCCAGGAAACCAAGAGGGAGTTAATAGAACAATTAATCAGCTATTTAAAAATGGTGCTAATGTTATAACACATTCACCAATTGCCGATACTCATACAACAGGACATGCCTCTCAAGGTGAATTAAAGCTAATGCTTACATTATTAAAGCCTAAGTATTTTATGCCAATTCATGGTGAATATAGAATGCAAAGAGTTCATGCAGACTTAGCTATTGAAACAGGAGTTAAGCCTGAGAATACATTCATTATGGAAAATGGTGATGTACTAGCTATTAATGATCATTCTGCTAGAATCGCAGGACATGTTCAAGCTGGTGATGTTTATATTGATGGAACTGGTATTGGTGATATTTCAACTAATATAATTAAAGAAAGAAAAGCTTTATCTGAAGATGGTATGTTTTCTTTAATCATTACTATTGATACTAAGAATAAAAATATACCTCTTGATCCACAGGTAGTATCTCGTGGATTTATCTATATGAAAGATAGTGAAGAATTAACTAAGTACTTCGTTGATGAAACTAAAAAGTTCGTTATTTCAGAAATGAATAAAATGAATTTAGTAAGCTTACCTCAAATCGAAAAAAGCTTAGTAACTGAATTATCTAGAATCATATACGAAAAGACAGATAGAAAGCCAATAGTAATACCAATATTTATGGATATTAATCCAGAAAAATAATAGGATGCAAATTGCATCCTATTTTTTATTAGAATATGAACTTACTTCTTTTACAATTTGAGCACATATTACATCTATCGCTATGCTTAATTCCAAAGTAATTAGATACATATTTATGAATACATGTATTTGTCATACACATCTTTATGACATTATCTAGCTTTTTATATTTACTAGCCTTTACAATATCTAATTCTTTTTTAGATCTATTATTTTCTTCTATATTATCAATAAAATATTCTATTGTTTTTCTATCATTAAGATTAAATAATATTACTCCTTCTGCGTACTTTCCATCTCTTGATGCTCTACCTACCTGTTGAGAGAAATCCTCAATTGACTGTGGTATATCATATTCGATTACATATCTAATATCAGGTATATCAATACCCATACCAAAGGCATTAGTCGCGACTATTATCTTAATATTGTTTTTAGTATATTCCTCTTGAATATACTTTTTTTCTTTTGAATCTAGGCTTCCATGATATATAGATACATTAAAGCCCTTTGATTTTAAAAAGTCTGATACATGTATTACATGATTAATAGTTAGACAATATATTATTCCATGAATATCCTTTTTATCTTTTAAATAGAAATATAAATCTCTATCCTTATTATTTGTATTAATAACCTTATAAAATATATTCTTTCTATCACAATCAAAGGATATGATATTAGGATTTTTCATATTCAAAAGTGATATTATTTTTCTAGTTGTAATATCAGTTGATGTCGCAGTTAAGGCCATAATATAGGGTCTATTTTTAAGCATATTTATAAATGTTGGAATCTCGGCTAAAGAAAATCTAAAATCCTCACTCCATAATAATGTATGTGCCTCATCACATACTATTAATGACACTTCTACACTTGATATTATTCTTTTAAATTCATTATTCTTTAATCTTTCTGCTGATACATAAAGTAGTTTTACACTACCATCTCTTATTTTTTCATAGATAATCTTTTGTTCATCATATGATAATAATGAATTTATATACTCTGCCTTAATATGCTTTTTCTTTAAATTGTTTACTTGATCCTGCATTAAAGAAATAAGTGGAGTAATAACAATTGTTATACCTGATAAAATTAATGCAGGTATTTGGAAGCAAACACTTTTTCCAAAGCCTGTAGGTAGAATTCCAATTGTATCATTTCCACTTAATATTGAATCAATTATTTTTTCCTGTTCAGTTTTTAATTTATCATATCCATAATAATATTTTAATACTTCATTCTTATCCATAATAACACCAAATATAGATAAAGATTAACACTAAAATACTACTATTTCAATAATATATTTTTGAGAAAAATGGCTTAGTTAACTGTCTTTTTGAGAAAACTAATCAAAATATCCATTTTGAAGATTAATATATCCACCAATTTCCTCAATGAAAGTTTTTACATCCTCTGGTATATTAAAAGAACGATTATTTTCTATTTCCTTTTCTATATCAGAAAACTTAATTTCAAGAGAATATCTTATATTAAATTTTTCTCCTAATTCCTTTAATAAATCCTTTTTATCTATAATTATACTTAGTGTCTCATTTATTTGTTCAAATAGCTTATAATGAATATCATCAGTTTCCTTTTTTATTAAGCCAATGAATAAATTATCCTCAGTCATTCCAGTATCTAATGATATTAGATTTATAATACTATCCTTTTCATCCTCACTAAGCATACATATATTGACTTTAAATGAAGTTATACAATACATAATGTCACCTAATTAAAAAGGGCTTTAAAGCCCAATTTTATTTTGAATTAATTTTTCTAATTTGTTCTGCAAGCTCTAATACTAGGTTTTCAGTCTTTTCCCAGCCTAGGCATGGATCTGTAATAGATTTACCATAAATAGCTCCATCTACTGGTTGTGAACCATCTTCTAAATATGATTCAATCATTAAACCCTTAACAAGCTTATTAATAATTTCAGAATGTCCCTTTGAATGTAATACTTCTTTTGCGATTCTTATTTGTTCTTCAAATTTCTTTCCTGAATTATTATGATTACAGTCAATTATAATTGCACGATTTAGATACTTGTTCTCATCATACATATTAATAAGTCTTAGGATATCCTCATAGTGATAGTTTGGATTAGAATCACCATGCTTATTTGTATATCCTCTTAAAATAGTATGAGCTAAAGGATTACCCTTAGTCTCTACTTCCCATCCACGATAAATAAATGTATGTGGGTGTTGAGCAGCATTAACTGAATTAAGCATTACCTTATAATCACCAGATGTTGGGTTTTTCATACCAACAGGCATATCTACACCTGAGGCAACAAGTCTATGTTCTTGGTTTTCAACAGAACGTGCACCTACTGCAACATAAGATAGTAAATCTGATAAATATAGGTGGTTATCAGGATATAGCATTTCATCTGCAGTTGAGAAATGTGTTTGTTCTAAAACATCCATATGAAGCTTTCTTACTGCGATTACACCCTTAGCCATATCAACATCGGCATTTGGATTAGGTTGATGTAACATACCCTTATATCCTTCACCTGTAGTTCTTGGCTTATTTGTATAGATTCTAGGAACCATAAATATAGCATCCTTAACCTTTTCTTGTAATACTCTTAATCTTTTACAGTAATCAATTACTGCATCCTCTCTATCAGCACTACATGGACCAATGATTAAGAATAATCTATTATCCTCGCCTGTAAATATTTTTCTTATTTGCTCATCATTATCTTTTTTTATTTTTTCCAAATCCTTACTTAAAGGATACATTTCTTTAATTTCTTCTGGTTCTAATACTTTTCTTTTGAATTTCATAGATAAATTCCTCCGTTTACTAGAAATTTTATCATAAATGGACTATCAAAAAAAGGGCTTACGCCCATTTTTTAATCTTCTGAATTAATTTTTCTAATTTGTTCTGCAAGCTCAAGTATTAGCTTTTCAGTTTTATCCCATCCTAAACATGGGTCAGTTATTGATTTACCATAAATATTACCATCTACTGGTTGAGATCCATCCTCTAGATAAGATTCAATCATTAAGCCCTTAACAAGCTTATTAATTTCCTTAGAATGACCCTTAGAATGAAGTACCTCTTTAGCTATTCTTATTTGTTCTTCAAACTTCTTACCTGAGTTATTATGATTACAATCGATTATAATTGCACGATTAATATATTTATTTTCATCATACATATTAATAAGTCTTAGTATATCCTCATAATGGTAGTTTGGATTTGAATCACCATGCTTATTTGTATATCCTCTTAAAATAGTATGAGCAAGAGGATTACCCTTTGTTTCTACTTCCCATCCACGATAAATGAATGTATGAGGATGCTCAGCTGCGTTAACTGAATTTAGCATAACCTTATAATCGCCAGATGTTGGGTTTTTCATACCAACTGGAACTTCTATTCCTGATGCGACTAAACGGTGCTCTTGGTTTTCAACTGAACGTGCTCCAACTGCAACATAAGATAAAACATCAGATAAATAAGTAAAGTTATCAGGATAAAGCATTTCATCAGCTGTAGAGAAGCCTGTTTCTTCTAATACATCGATATGAAGCTTTCTTACTGCAATAACACCCTTAGCCATATCTACATCAGCATTAGGATTAGGTTGGTGTAACATACCCTTATATCCTTCACCTGTAGTTCTTGGCTTATTTGTATAGATTCTTGGAATCATAAAAATTGCATCCTTAACCTTTTCTTGTAATACTCTTAATCTCTTACAATAGTCAATTACTGCATCCTCTCTATCAGCACTACAAGGACCAATGATTAAAAATAATCTATTATCCTCACCTGTGAATATTTTTCTTATTTGCTCATCATTATCCTTTTTTATCTTTTCTAATTCCTTACTTAAAGGATACATTTTCTTTATTTCTTCTGGTTCTAAAACTCTTCTTCTGAATATCATATTAAATCTTACCTTCTTTTAACTTTTGAACATAGTTTTCTGCTAAAATCTTAAAGTCAGCGATTGTTAAAATAACAATACTATAAATTAAGATTATAGGTATTATCTTAATTGGAATATAGAATAATCCAAATGATATACCAACAGATAGTGCAATCATAAATAAATTACATATTAGTAATAAAAATACATTTTTAAATGAGATTACATCTCTAAACTTAAGCTTATCATCCTTTTGAAGCATATATGCCTCAAATAGCATTATAAATGAATTAATTAATAATAACGCTACTGCGACTATAATCGCACTTGGAACCCACTTAGTAAGTAAGAATGTTGCAAGTGTAAGCATAGCTGCCGCGATTGTTGCGTTAAATATTAAAACAATAATAGTTTTAAATAATGAATGCTTAACATTCTTTTTAGCTATTAAGAATGATGTAAAGAAGAATCCTCCAAATATACCTAGGAATGTACAGATTAAGAATATTATGAAATAAATATTAATATTCTCTCCATGTGATTCTACTATCGCTCTTATATTAGCCTCATAAGCCTCATATGAAGGATTATGCTCCTTTATAAATTCTAACACCTTCTCGATTAAGAACTTATAATTTATAGCGTCTACCTTACCTGAGCCTATTTCATCAACTGACTTAACCATAAAAGATATTACGTCATTCGCATCAAAATTAAAGTCACCTGAAATAGCCTTTAATTCAGTTCCTACATTAGTAAGTAAATCCTTCGCTCCAAAATATAAAATAATCGTTCCAATTCCCATAAATACCGCAAGTATTACAATTGGAACCCATATGAACTTGTAACTTTTTAAATAAACACCTAATGATAATTTAAACATATAAAAACACCTTTTTTATTATAGCATAATGAAAAATAAGAATAAAATTATTTTTATTCATGTTACAAAAACAAAAAAAGTGTCGAAATAATCGGCACTTTAATTCTTTAAAATATTATATCCTACGAATAATCCAACAAAAATATTATATACAAGTAGGACTGAATAAATAGATATTAATATATTTCCAACCTGTGTTAACGCAAATATATATAATCCAAATTGACTTACAAGTGAGAATAATAATCCTAAATATCCAAATACATCTAGCTTTTTACTAAATGAGAATATAAAGAATATTATAGTTCCAAGTACTATAAATACTCCACCTATAAATAGCATAATGTCATAAAAATCATATATACCCTTTATAAATATATTTTCAAATATTGATTGATAAAGTGTATATCCATAGTATGGCATAACTGCTGATCCATCTACATATAGTGGATAATAATATATTGGTAAAAACATAGTTAGTGCGTATAACGCAAGTGGTGATACACCAAGTATTATCCATAAATATTTTGAAAGCTTCATTCTATCACCTCATCAAGTAGCGTATATACAGCACCTAAGCCCTCACGCTTTTCGCTAGATGTGATAATAAATCTATCACCTTCAGCTAATTCTAATGTTTCAATAATAGTTTCCTTACACTTTCTTCTTTCGCTATTTTTAACCTTATCAGATTTAGTAGCGATTATAGTTACAGGAACATTATAATACTTTAAAAAGTCATACATTAGCTTATCATCCTCTGTTGGCTTATGTCTAAAATCAACAAGTAGGAATGCCATTTTTAAATTATCTCTATTCTTACAATAGTCCTCAATCATAATACCAAAGGTTTTCTTTATTTCCTTTGATACACGTGCATATCCATATCCAGGAACGTCAACTAAATAAAAATCATCATTAATTAAATAGAAATTTAATGTTTGAGTCTTACCTGGATTTGATGATGTATGTGCTAAATTCTTACGATTTACTAGCATGTTTATAAAGGAAGATTTACCAACATTACTTCTTCCACAAAACATTACTTCTTTTCTTTCATCATCTGGAAGTGTTTCTAGGCTTACAGCTGATTTAATAAATTCTGCAGATTTAATTACCATATTCTATTCCCAATAGCTTTAATATTGGTAATACCTCCTTATCTTCAATATATGATGATTTTAAATCTCCATGGGAATTATCCCCATGAAAATCACTACCACCAGAAATAAATAAGTTATGCTCTTTTGCAATTTTCTTATATTTTTCAATATCATTTTTCGGATTTGTATAGTAACATTCCATTCCATCAAATCCTAAATCAATTATTTTTTCTAATACTTCATCCTTAACTAAGCATGGATGTGCAAGTATTTTAATAGCCCCCGCATCATCTAATATTTTTATTCCATCTGATACACTTAAATTATTTGATGGAATATAAAACTTAGATTCATATGAGAATAGCTTCTTAGCATCATTATAATTGATATCATTATATTTCATTATATGATCAAGCATATTCTTTCTTGTTATAGAATTAAATTTCAATAGCTCATCTAAATGAATCTCTAAATTACACTCAGATGAAATATTATTCATCATTTTAATAGCTCGATTTCTTCTTTCAAACAACATATCATTTGTCACTTTTCTTAGAGATTCTGGCACTATATTATTTTTAAATAGACCAATAATATGAACCATCTCGCCATCACATCTTGTTGAAAGCTCAATTCCTCTTAAAAGAAATAGCCCCTTTTCTTTAGCATAGTTATACGCTAAATCATCACCATTTACAGTATCGTGATCGGTAAGTGCCATTATATCAAGATTTTTTTCCTTTGCGTAATCAACAAGCTCATAGATAGTATATTTACCATCAGAGTATGTTGAATGTGTATGTAAATCAGCTATCATTTCTTTAGTCCTAACATAAAATCTACTTCAAGAAGTAAATCCTTAAGTTGATTGAATTTTAATAAGGATAAGCATACATCAATTGGATAAGACTTAGCTTGTAAGATTGCCTTATCAATTGGATTTAATTCACCCTCGTATTCACCAACATAATAAGTAACTTCCTTAATATCTCCTGTTGGTATCTTATATGTAATTGTTCTTTTCATATTTGGAATTAATGTTGGAGTGACACCAGTTTCTTCTAAAGTCTCTCTTAATGCACAATCAAGTACTGATTCATTTTCATTTAATTGTCCCTTTGGGAATGAATAAGAACCAGTCGATTCCATTACAAGCACATATTCATTAACACCATTTACCTTTTTATATAAAATAACACCACAAGAAATCTTTTTCATATTTACTCCTCAACTATATTTAGAGCACATTTTAATCCATCTACAGCCGATGTAACTATACCACCAGCGTATCCTGCGCCCTCACCAATTGGATAGATACCCTTTTTACTACTTATACCCTTTTCATCTCTTAGTATTCTTACAGGAGATGAGCTTCTTGCCTCTATGCCAACTAAAACCGCATCTGGATTATTAAAGCCTTTTAGCTTCTTATCAAATTCAATTATACCATTTTTTATGCCATCAACTACAAATTCAGGCAAACATTTCCTTAAATCTGTAAAAAATAAGCCATGTGGATATGATGTATTAATACTTCTTAATGATTTTGCAATATCATCATTTAAAAATTCACCAACTAAATTAGCTGGCGCTCTATAGTCTTTAGCCTCAAGATAGGCTAAATGCTCATATTTTTCTTGATAATCAATACCATCTAAGACATTACCCTTATCATAATCAGATGGCTTGACATCAACTAAAATAGCACTATTTGAGTTTTTTCCATCTCTTTTATTATTACTCATACCATTTACTAAAATAGTATCATTATCTGATTGAGATGCCATTACATAGCCACCAGGACACATACAGAAGGTATAAATACCACGCCCATTTATATGTGTCGCAAGCTTATAATAGGCACTTGGTAAATATTTATGGAATTCTCCATATTGAGCATAATCTATAGCTTCCTTTTTATGCTCAATTCTTACACCCATAGAGAATGCCTTTTGTTCCATATTGATATTTAACTCATTATATAAATATCTAATAGTATCCTTTGCGCTATGACCAATACCTAAAATTAGATGATTAGTTTTAAAATTAATCTCTTTATTATTCTTTAAATCAAGGGCAGATACTTCTAAATTATTATCTCCACTTACTTTAGTAAATTTAGTATTAAAATAGAATTCTCCACCTAATGATATGATTTCTTCTCTAATATTTTTAACTATTATTTCAAGATAATCAGTACCTATATGAGGCATACTATCATATAGGATATCCTCTTTAGCACCATGTAAATAGAATTCATTTAAGATAAAATTAACAAGTGGATCCTTAAGGTTAGTAGTCAATTTTCCATCAGAAAAAGTACCAGCTCCACCTTCACCAAATTGAATATTAGAATTGATATTTAATTTCTTATTATTTAAGAATTCATCAATATCCTTTTTTCTATCTTCAACCTTACCACCACGCTCAATTATGATAGGTCTTGCATTACAGCGTGCAAGATATAATCCTGCAAACATACCAGCAGGTCCAAAGCCTACGATAATAGGTCTATCTGAATTCTTATACTTTGGATATTTAAGCTTAATATCCTTATCAATATATTCAACTAAATCCTTATTATTAACTTTTTTATCTACTTCTATTACGATTTTATAGATTAATTTAACATCAGTCTTTTTTCTAGCATCTATTGATCTACGAATGATTTTATATTTAAAATCACCTAGCTTATATTTATTTTTAATAATAGCTTCTAGCTTATCCTGATCCTTGGGTGATATTTTAAAATTATCGATTACATATTTCATTTTCTTAACTCCTCATTTACAAGAAGTGCAGACATAAATGCAAATGATAAATTATATCCACCACATAATCCATCACAATCTATTATTTCACCCATAACATAGATATCATTATCATTTTTAAGTGTTAGGTTTAAATTAATATCATTAATATCAATTCCACCAGCTGCCACTTGAGCAAATTCCATAGGATATAAGCCCTTTATATTAAATTCTAATATACCAAATCCTAAATTATTCTTAATGATATATTTATGTAATTTTGGATTTAATACAGATTTATAAGAATCATATTTTTTACCATTATATAAATCTATTTTTAACTTTGGATTTTTAAACTCAAGCTTATTATAATAGCTTGATAGATTCATTATACAAATTCCTGATATACCCTTATCCTTAAAAATAATTTCACCAGATTCCTCATGAATAAGCTTATTATCGTTATATAAGGAAACAGAAGCCTTCGCTCTAACGCCAGATATATCCTTTACATCTTCACTCAATAAGAATCCAGATAGTGATGGCTTAAATGGATTAATCTTAACATTTAAATCATTTAAAAATGATAAGCTTCTTCCAACCTTCAAGCCTGCAGGTGAGCCTGTTGCGACTACTACTTTATCAAATGGACCATACTCATTATTAATATAATATTTTCCATTTTTCTTATTTATTTTAGTAACCTCTAAATCAATAATAGAATTCTTATTTATATTATCTAAAATAATATCTAATACTGATTCAGAGAATTCAGATATTGGGTATAATCTTCCCTCATCTAGCTCTTTTGTATAAATCTTTAAATCATCGAATGATTTATATAATTTATCCTTATAATTATCAATTAAGTATTTTGCAATAGCGTTGTTATGATATTTATCATAATCTAAATTTTTATTAGAAATATTACATCTACCATTACCAGATGCAAGTATCTTAGATCCAACCTTACCCTTATTGAAAATCTGATATTTAATTTTAGAATCTTTTAAAAGTGATGCTAAATATAAACCAGAAGCACCAGCACCTATAATCGCAATATTCATAATTAAAACCTCGATTTATTATATCATAATAAATACTTCATATAAATTATTTTACTTCATAACCAGCATTTTTAATGCTTTCTTTAATCTCATCTAAATTAATTGAATCATTATATTCAATTACTACATTATTCTTCTTTCTATTTGCCTTTACGCTTGTAATATTTGAATTAATCTTACAAGCCTCCTCAACATGATGCTCACACTTTTCACACATCATTCCTAATACCTTAATTTCTTCTTTCATTTCTTTAATCTCCTTTATATTATTATTTTTCTTTTTAAACAAATTAATTGATAGTGCAGTTAATACTACACTTACACTTGATATACTCATAGCAATAGAACCATACATTGGAATCATCTTAAATCCATTTACATAGAATAAGAATCCTGTTGCTAAAACTACACATATCAAGTTATAGAAAAATGCCCAGAATAAGCATAATTTAATTGTAAATAAAACTCTTTTAGAAAGTCTTATTACATTAACAATATCAAATAAATCATTTGATACTAATATTATATCAGATGTACCAATGGCAACATCTGATGCGCCTTTAACTGATATTGCAATATCACTTTTAGATAGCGCAATTGCATCATTAACACCATCTCCTACCATTGATATTAAGCCACCATTTTCCATCTTTAATTTATCAATGATATCTCCCTTATCAACTGGAAGTACATCAGATATAACACTACTAATTCCTATCTCATTTGCGATAGATGAGGCTGTAATATTATTATCACCTGTAAGCATAATAGTCTTAATATTCATATCATTTAAGGCTTTTATCGCATCCTTAGTGTTTTCCTTAACCTCATCCTTTAAAGCTAAGTATCCTAAGATTTCATTATTTTTAATGAATAATAATGGAGTTTTTCCTTCTTTAGATAATTTATCAATTACATCCTTGTAGGTATTTTCAATATTTAGCTTTATTAATATCTTATCGTTTGAAATATAATATGTCTCATTATTATATAAAGCCTTTATACCCATACCTACTATTTCTTCTATTTCGATATCTAAATTATTAGAATCATTTAAATATTTACAAATAGAATTAGCAAGTGGATGACTTGATTTTACTTCCATTGAATAGATGATATCCTTATATTTATCATCTATATTAAAATCAGAGACATTAGGTGTACCATTTGTGATAGTTCCTGTCTTATCAAATACTATAGTTTTAATCTTACCTGTATTTTCTAATATACTTGCGTTCTTGATTAATAAGCCTAAAGACGCACCTTTTCCTGTTCCAACCATAATAGCAACTGGTGTTGCAAGGCCTAGGGCACAAGGACATGCAATAACTAATACTGTAATAGCAAAATTTAAGGCAAGCTCAAATGAATTATCATAATTTAAGCTTGAGGCTAAAATCATATTAACTGTAAATGTTAATAATGAAATTAATATGATAATTGGAACAAATAACTTAGATATTCTATCGGCAAGCTTTGATATTGGTGCTTTACTATTTGATGCCTCACTTACCAAATTAATTATTTTAGCAATTGATGTATCATCACCAACCTTAGTTGCCTTAATCTTTAAATAACCACTTTCTAAGATTGTTGATGAATAGCATAAATCATCAATATCCTTATATCTTGGAATAGATTCACCTGTAATATTTGCCTCGTTAATTGATCCATTTCCTTCAACTACTACTCCATCTACAGGAACAATAGCTCCTTTTTTAATAATTAGGATATCATCAATTTTTACATCCTTCGCATCAATTAATACTTCCTTATTATCCTCAAATAATAGTGCAGTATCAGGCTTTAATTTTATTAAATTTTCTAGCTCCTTAGTTGTTTTTCTTTTTGATAATTCCTCTAGAAATTTTCCCAAAGAAACTAAAACTAAAATCATACCAGCTGATTCAAAGTATAAATTCATATGGTAGTTTTCAATTATTTGAATACCTGAATTATCACCTATAGATATTAAATAATATCCATATGAGATCATAAATAATGAGAAAACTCCATATATTATAGATGCTAAGCTTCCTATAGCAATTAAAGTATCCATATTAGGATTTCTTTTAAATAGCATCCTTAAGCCATTTATAAAGTACTTTCTATAGATATATATTATTGGAAGTAATAATATGAACTGAGATAATGCAAATCCCATCTTATTACTCTCCATACTCATAAAAGGAAATAATGGCCAATTAAGCATTCCATTTCCCATAGATACATACATAAGTAAAATTAAGAATACTGAAGAAATAATTAAATCTCTTAAAGTATGAGATTTAACCTTTTCTTCTTTTTTAGTATCTTCCTTTAGATATGCTTTATATCCAGCATCATATACTGCCTTTTTAATATCTTCTATCTTACAAAAATTCTCATCGAATTCAATATCCATAGAATTACTTAATAAATTGACATTAACATTTGAAACGCCTTCTAGATTTTTAGTTGCCTTTTCAACGTGAGCCTGACATGCGGCACATGTCATACCTTCTATATCAAACTTCTTTTTCATTGAAATCTCCTAAACAATTCTACTATTTCATCAATTATTTCATAATCCTTATTCTCTATATGCTCAATTAAGCATGTATGCATATGATTATCTAAAATAACATTTGCTAAAGACTTTATTGATTTATCTACTGCAGAAAGCTGAATAAGGATATCATCACAATATCTATCATCTAAAATCATTTCCTTAATTCCATTCATCTGACCAATAATTCTATTTAGTCTATTTATTAATGCTTTTTTCTCATCTGTAGTTCTTTCTTTTTTATTACAATTTGGACATGACATATATTTCACCTCACGCAATTATTATATACCCCCGTAGGGTATATGTCAAACAAATAATAAAGTGGTAATTTTTTAGATTACCACATTTAATAATTAATTTAATGCTCTAACTTGCTCTTCAATTTTAGCTGCAATATCAGGATTATTCTTTAAGAATTCCTTAGCATTTTCTCTACCTTGGCCAATCTTAGAGCCCTCATATGAGAACCAAGCTCCAGACTTATTGATAATATTAGCCTCAACAGCTAAATCAACAAGCTCTCCAAGCATAGAAATACCCTTTCCAAATATTACATCACATTCAGCAGTTCTAAATGGAGGTGCAACCTTATTCTTAACAACCTTTAGGTTAACTCTATTACCTAATAGATTAGTTCCATCTTTGATTGCTTCTCCTTTTCTAACCTCAAGTCTGATAGATGCGAAGAACTTTAATGCTCTACCACCAGTTGTAGTTTCTGGATTACCAAACATAACTCCAACCTTTTCTCTTATTTGGTTAATGAAAATTGCAACACAGTTAGTTTTAGAGATAATACCAGCCATCTTTCTCATAGCTTGGCTCATTAATCTTGCATGAAGACCAACATGATTATCTCCCATTTCACCATTTAATTCAGCCTCAGGAACTAAAGCAGCAACTGAGTCTACTACTATAATATCAACTGATCCAGACTTGATTAAAGCCTCAGCAATCTCTAAAGCTTGTTCTCCTGAATCTGGTTGAGATAAGATTAAATTATCAATATCTACGCCTAAATTTCTAGCATATACTGGATCAAGTGCATGTTCTGCATCGATAAATGCTGCATAGCCACCATTCTTTTGAGCTTGAGCTATTGCAGAAAGTGCAAATGTTGTTTTACCTGATGATTCAGGTCCATATATTTCAATTATTCTTCCTTTAGGATATCCACCAACACCAAGTGCTCTATCAAGTGAAATTGAACCAGATGAAATTACGTCAACTTTATCATCAACTTTATCACCAAGTCTCATAACTGAGCCTTTACCAAATTCTTTTTCTATTGATTTTAAGGCAGCCTCTAATGCTTGATTCTTTTCTTTATTATCCACAGTTTTAACCTCTTTCTACATTGATTCAAAAATAACGCTTCTACTCTTATAAAAATATTCAATTCCAGATAATATAGTAAGAAGACATGAAATATAAATTAATATTTGTCCAATCCAAATTACTACCTCATGAATACCTGATAAGAAAAGTACCATAATCGCAATCATAGTTACGAAAGTCTTCCACTTACCTAGCTTACCTGCAGCTATAACAACACCCTTTTGAGCAACAAGCATTCTAATACCTGATACCATAAATTCTCTTATTATCATAACTACAAAGCACCACATAGGAACAAGTGGTCCATTTGGAATAACTCCACTATTATTAAGCATTAAAATTGCCATTGAGCTAAATACTAGCATCTTATCTGCAAGTGGATCTAAGAATTTACCAAATGTAGTAACTAGATTATATTTTCTTGCAATATAACCATCTAAAAAGTCTGTAAGTGATGCAATACTAAATATTAAAAGCTCAATGAAATATAAATAAGATACACCTAAAAAGATGAAATTTTCACTGAACCAGGGAATATAAAATAATATAATCATCACTGGTATTAAAATAATTCTAACTAACGTTAATTTATTAGGAAGTGTCATACTATCTAACTCTCTTTCACACGATAATAATTATACCATATATAATTATTCTTATAAAGAGTAAAATCATTTTGTTACTAAATATTATTAACTTGTTATCTTTTCCTAGGACACAATAATTATAACACGAAAAAATGGCTTGGTAAAGCCATTATTTATTGAGAAATATATTGTAAAATAGGAGTTAAAATAACCTATTCTACTTCTCTTTTTATAAAATTTTTGCCAAGAAAAAAGAGGAGTTGCCTCCTCCTAAAAAAACAAGAAAAGAAAAGAATATTTGTCAAATACATTTGACATTTTAGTATCTATAGTATAAAGGATAAAATACTAAATGTCAAGCGTTTCTATTTTTTATAGTTTT
>JAEEGL011142649.1_pt1 | contig 42945 bp, 22 predicted proteins | sample 9134231 | NCBI WGS metagenome assembly JAEEGL01 (sample SAMN16246548, study PRJNA631951) | gut metagenome | biome: gut microbiome; feature: rumen; material: fiber-attached | host: Bos | place: Iran: Karaj | collected 2018-10 | reverse complement strand
GTTTGAATCAGGGACGCTCTGTATCTGATCCTTCCCGCGAGAGATAACGGAGGTGATCTGCCTTGAAGGATATAAAGACAAAAGGCAGCCGAAGTAATCGAGTGGTTGACAGCTCCGCAGACCTTGCTTCCAAGATGAAGCAAGGTCTCGGACGCTCAAAAGATCAGGTCGAAAACCTTGCCGACGACGGACAGGTCACGCCGGAGGAATACGCGCAGGACAAGATCAAGTATGCGTCGGAAGGTGCTGTCCACGATGCGGCTCACGTCACGAAGGAGACAACCAGAAAGACCTATGACGGCAGTAAGAAACTCGTCGAGCATATCAAGCAGAAGCGACGTGACGGTGACAGCATCAAACAGACCGCAAAATCCACCGGAAAGCAGTCGTTCAAGACGATGAAGAAGGACATCAAGACTGCCGGCAAATCCACACACAAGGGTGTGAAAACTGCGGAAAGCTCTGCCCGGACCACGATCAAGACTACCGAAAAAGCCGCCAAGACCGCAGAAAAGACTTTGAAAGCAAGTCAAAAAGCCGCCAAAGCAAGCGCAAAGGCGGCTAAAAAGTCTGCTGAAGCGGCAAAGAAAGCGGCAGAAGTGGCGGCAAAAACCGCAAAAGCGGCGGTCAAAGCGACGATAGCGGCTATAAAAGCGATTGTCGCAGGTATCAAGAGCCTTGTTTCAGCTATTGCGGCTGGCGGTTGGGTAGCAGTGGTTATAATCATCGTGATCGTGATGGTAGCGCTAATCGTCGGCTCCTGTTTTGGACTGTTTTACAGTGCCGGAGATTCAACGGGTATGACGATGCAAACTGCCATAAGCGACATCAATACAGAGTATCAGGCAAAGATTGATGAAACCAAGAACTCAACGTCTCACGATATTCTTGAAATGCGAGGCAGTCGTGCAAGGTGGCAGGAAGTTCTCGCCGTGTATGCCGTTAAGACGACCACCGATCCGAACAACGCGCAGGAAGTTGCTACAATGGATGAGGGCAAGTATGAAATCCTGAAAGGTGTCTTTTGGGATATGCACCAAATCTCCAAAAGCACGGAAACAAAGACGGTCAAGACCTATACTGAAACCGTCAGTGAAAACGGAGAGATCGTAACAACCGAAAAAGATGAAACAAAGACGGTCTTGTATATCACTGTCAAACACCTGACTGTCGATGAAATGAAATCGAAATACGGCTTCAATGACAGTCAGAAATCGCAGCTTGACGAAATGCTTACCGAAGATAAAGCGAAACTCTGGAGCGCAGTTCTTTACGGTTCCGGCAACTTCGATATTGTCAGTGTGGCCGCAACTCAGTTCGGCAACGCGGGTGGACAGCCCTACTGGAGTTGGATGGGATTCAGCAGCCGTGTCGAATGGTGTGCTTGCTTCGTATCTTGGTGTGCGAATGAGTGCGGTTATATCGACGCCGGCGTTATCCCGAAGACCGCAGGCTGTCAGACGGGCGTCAACTGGTTCAAGGAACGCGGTGAATGGCAGGATCGAACCTATACACCCAAACCCGGTGACATCATCTATTTCGATTGGGACAACAAGGGAGCAGCGGGAAATCAGGACGGTGTAGCGGATCACGTCGGCATCGTCGAAAAAATCATTGACGACAAGATTTTCACCATTGAAGGCAACACCGGTGATCAATGTGCAGAGCGAACTTATAGCATCGGATACTACGAGATTTTGGGGTTCGGTGTACCTGCTTATTAAGCCATTTGTTAAATTCCGGTGCCAAGTATTGCACTTGGTGCCGGAATTTTTAAACTAATGTCGGTATTTTGCGACAATAGATCAAAAAACAATATCAATTCTATATGTTTGTAGAGCAGATGGCTTGACATTCGACGTAATTTGTTGTATAATGCAAGATAGGTTATTATATTCACAATCATTGGTGAATTTCGTTCTTAAGAGAAAGGATAATACCTAAGATGGCAGTTAATTACAATAAATTGTGGAAGCTTCTTATCGACAACGAAATGAAAAAAAGCGATTTAGGGAAAGCTGCAAAAATGAGTCCTAACACTCTTTCAAAAATGAGCAAGAATGAGCCGGTCTCGCTTGAGATACTTATGCGCGTTTGCAAAGTTCTCCACTGCGATATTGGAGATATTATGGAAATAACAGAAGACTGAAAATATAACAAGATTAGCAGTCATTTATAGAAGGAGAGATTCGGCGGGTGAGTAGAAATAGTAATAGTGGAAATAGCGGATGTATTGGAGCAATATTTGTTGGGCTTGTTATACTTTCTATTATTGGCGCCATATCAAATGCTATAGGTCCTACTGCCACATTGATCATTATAGGGGTAGTTATTGCAATTGTTGTATTAGTAGCTACGCTAATCAAAAAGTCTGCCGAAGAAGAAAACAAACGACAAGCTATAATTGCCGAGCAAAAAGCTAAGGAACAAGCGGCTGAAGCTGAACGGCAAAGGAATCTTTCTATCATTAATGCAGTTGAACAAAAGCCCAAAGTCCCTCATGTTTCGAATTCACTGTCTTTTTCCAATAAAGAAGAAGAAACCGTTAACCTTTCATTCAGACAGTTTACAAAGAAAAACTCTGATATCGTTTCAACACAATCTCATATTGACTTTTTGAACGCAAAGATACCCGCATTACGCGCTCTTCATCGTGAAGATGAAATAATAAACATACAAGATCAGATTTCAAAGTCAAGAGCCGAATTGGTTAGCATTCATTCAAAAGATGGAAAGCCATACGAATCAAAGTGGGCAAATGCGTTTTATAAAGTTGGTGAAATACAGTCTGCTTATTCTTCATTCATTTCACGTCTTCCTAACGATAGAATGGATTGGATTGGAGACTTTTTTCAAAGTCCCAAGATTAAAACAGTTAAAACGTCTGATTCTTCTGCTTTGATTTTTACCCCATTGTATGTTCTCTCATATAGTGGAGTAGGACAAAACATAAAGTTGATACAATACAATAACGTTACTGTCCGTTCAGAGATAACCACAGAATTGTTGAATGGCAGTTCAAGACCTGGAGACGAAATACAAAGAGTAACATATCTGCACACAAATAGTGATGGTTCCAGAGATATGAGATACAGCTATGCTAATAACCCTTCATATACTTATGTGTATCGAGGAAAAATAAGTATTGCTACACAATTTGGAACCGCGATTGTAAATCTAAATAACAAGAGCAACACCATAGAGTATGAAAAACTATTAAAATCGTTCATTGCTCTTGCCAGAGAAAAATACAACCCTGTTGTAGAAAAGTTATTATCTCATGTTGATTCCATGCTTGAAGAAAATGGCATACAGTCTGTTTTAAATGAGGTGGAATTAGCTAAAAAGAAAGAAGAACAACAGCGCAAAGAGCGTCAAGCGGCAGCTGAAGCAAAAAGAAAGCAGCAAGAAGCAGAACGTGAAGCGGTAGAACGTGAAAAGCGCCGCAAAGCCGAATTCTTGAAAAGCCTTACTATAGTTGATGGAACATTAACAAATTGGTACGGGAACGAGAGAGATTTTGTTTTGCCCGAAGGTTTGGCAACGATAATAGGTACAGCTTTCAGATGGAAAAACGGTCTTGAAACCGTTACGCTTCCTAATGGAATTAAAGAAATACAGTCTAATGCGTTTTACGGATCAAGTTCTTTAAAAAAAGTCATAATACCCGCTTCTGTCTCAGCCATTGGAAAAGAAGCGTTCTTTGGTTGCACTTCGCTTTCTGAAATTAAATTACCCGAATCATTAAAGACGATTACAGCGCAAATGCTCGGAAAATGCTCTTCATTACAGTCGCTGGCGATACCCGCAAGTGTCAGAAAAATAGAAACAGGTGCTTTTTCCGGATGCTCTTCACTAACAGAGATCGTTATTCCCGAAGGAGTTACAATCATTGAAGACAGTGTTTTTGAAAATTGTATAAAGCTAAAAAGGATCATTCTTCCAAGTACAATTGTTAAGTTCGGGAAAAATGTTTTTTCTGGTTGCGTTTCACTTGAACATGTTTCACTCGGAAATGGAATAAAAAGAATTCCGGATTCATGTTTTAATAACCATCAAAAACTGATTGATGTAACAGTAGCATCTGATATTGTTGAAATTGGTGATCGTGCATTCCGTAATTGTCAAATGCTTTCCGCGATTTTCTTTGCTGATAAAGAAAAGAGTTCAATGGCAAAGGGACTGGATTTTGAAAGAATGATTGCAGGATCAGAGAATACAAAGAATCACTTTGCGTTAGATTCGTTAGAGCGAATTGGCAAATCCGCATTCGAAAACTGCTTTTCTTTTAAAGGATTAGAGTTAAAAGATGGACTTCGTTCAATCGGCGATTTCGCATTTGCAAATTGCAGAGCAATTAAAAAGATTTATTTGCCAGATTCAATTCAGACGTTCGGCACCGGAGCATTTTCTGGTTGTATATCCCTTGATGATGTTATAGGAGCAGATAATGTTAAATGGCAAAAAAAGAATTGCTTCACTGGATCACCTTGGCTGGCATCTCAAGCAAAAGATAATTTCGTTATTTTTGATGGGTATTTAGAAGCATATACGGGAACTGATAGCGAGATTGTCATTTCTCCGGCTGTCAAAACAATTGGTAGAAGTTCTTTTGACGGTAATGCTTACGTTACAAGCATTCAAATACCAGACGGAACAGAAACTATCGAGGAGTTGGCATTTGCAAACTGTAAAAAGCTTAAAACTGTTTACATTCCAGACTCGGTAATTCACATTGAAGACAATGCTTTCTCAGGTGATACAGGATTTATGATTCAATGCTCAAGAGGAAGTGCGGCGTCGGCGTTCAGAATCAGAAACAAGTTGCCGGGGGAATATGTTTCAAAGACAAAACCAGAGATAAAAGAAAAAACGTCTTCCAGAATGACAAGAAGTGTTATAGGAGATGGTTTGTCAGGGCTTTCTGATGATGAGCTTCGGGTAATTATGGAAATGCGGAGAGAGAAACTCATTCAAAAGAAATCCGTTGAAAGTGAACCGAGAATTCCAGAAAAAATAGAATACTCAATTACTCAATTTGATTCCGACAAAGTGTCTGTTAATCTTGTGAGCGAAACAAGGACAATTACAAACAACATTTTCAATTTGACATATAAGCAAATTGAAAGTGCAAGCGAAAAGAAATCCGCTGAATTTGAAACGTTTGTCGTTGATGCATACGGTCAAATTATCAGTGATATTAAAAATATCAACGCTGATAAAGTTGGAACTGACTTAACCCATAAAGTCACGTATTCATTATCTTCACATGAAAAATTTGACAAATCAGCAGACTACTTTGTGATTCTAAGATATAAGAACGCAGGACTAAGTATCCTGAGTAGCACGAAATTCAAAATCAGCATTGATTTTGCTTCGGATTTTGATTTTTGAGGTTGCATATGCCAATAAGTTACAAATTCAAATACAAGCCAAAGGGTGTTGGCTATGATGTATGGGTAACAAAGCAAAAAAGCGGCAGACCACATAATAAATCATCCAAGAATAAAGGCATTTTGGGAGACGTAGTGGCCAATGTAGCAGCAAAAGCGTTAGCAGGTGCATTTAGCCAAGGGAATAATAGAAAGCTTAAAGCTCGACGTTTTAGCAGACAACCGCTTGAGACTATCAGGCAACGACAGAATGCTGAGGCTGAACTAAAAAAAGAACTTGATTTACCGAATAATAATTTGTTTGGAGGAAAAGAAATGGACTTTCTGGATCAAAAAATAGTCAAGGATTTTCCGGGGAAAATTGTCAGAAAAGATTTGACTGCTATGATGAAACGTGGAGCAAACGTTCCGACTTTTGTGTTGGAATATTTACTCGGCATGTATTGTTCGACAGATGACGAGGATGCTATAGAAGCTGGTCTGACAAAAATCAGACGGATATTATCTGAAAACTATGTTCGACCTGATGAAAGTGAGAAAATAAAGTCCAAAATTAGAGAAAACGGCGAATATACAGTTATTGATAAAGTTTCTGCGCGTCTTGATGAATATAAAGATATCTATGTTGCCAGATTTACTAATCTTGAAATAGAGCCGTTTGTCCTTCCTGCTGAGTATGCAAGTGAATACACAAAAATCCTTACAGGCGGAATTTGGTGTATTACAAGAATTGCATATCAGTACGAAAACGAAGACTACGAATATGATGAAAAGAAGCCCAAACGTAAAAAACGTGGGCCTGAAGACTCTCCATTTAAGATTTTGAGCTTAAAACCGATTCAAATGCCAAATCTGGATTTGGAAGAGTTAATTTCCAAAAGAAAAGATTTCTCATATGAGGAATGGCGTGACCTTTTACTTCGTTCGGCAGGATACGAGCCCGATGCTCTTTCAGAAAAGGAAAAGATGCATTTTATAGAGCGAATGGTTCCGCTGATCGAAAGGAACTATAACTATTGTGAACTTGGCCCGCGCGGCACTGGTAAATCACATATCTATAAAGAAATATCGCCGTACTCTATTCTTATGAGCGGTGGTCAGACTTCAACAGCGAACCTGTTTTATAACCTAAGTGCTCATAGAGTCGGCTTAGTTGGTCATTGGGATTGTGTTGCGTTTGACGAAGTCGCAGGTATGCATTTCCGTGACATGGATGCCATTCAAATATTGAAAGACTATATGGCTTCAGGATCATTTGCGCGCGGACGCGATATGATCAATGCGGATGCATCTGTCGTTTATATTGGAAATATCAATGACAGTGTAGAAAGCCTTTTGAAAGTCACGCATTTGTTTAATCCATTTCCGCCCGAATTCAATAGTGATAGTGCTTTCTTCGATAGAATCCATTATTATCTTCCGGGATGGGAAACTCCTAAGATGCGTTCCGAACTATTAACTGGAAAGTATGGACTTATAACTGACTGCTTGGCGGAATTCTGTAAAGAGATGAGAAAGTATGACTTCTCTCATGATTTTGATACATATTTCCGTCTTAATAAAGATTTCAATAAGCGTGATGAAATTGCAGTAAGAAAAACATTCTCTGGTCTCTCCAAGCTACTGTTTCCTGACGAGAACATTCCTAAGGATTATGCCGAAATGCTTCTTGAGTATGCCATTGAGGGAAGACGTAGAGTAAAAGAGCAATTGAAAATCATGGCTGGTGTAGAGTTCATTGATGTGAATCTCGGGTTTATTGATGTTGAAGAAGGAAAAGAAACAATAATCGGTGTTCCTGAGCAAACTTCAAACACTCTTATTCCGGAAATTAAGTTGCCATTCGGTCATGTTTTCGCCGTGGGAAAAAGTCAGGCCGGCGAAATGTGCGTTTACCGTTTAGAAAACAAAACTGTAAAAGGTTCTGGGAAAATGGAAACACAAGGTGTTGGCAACAACCGTCCAGTAAAAGAATCCGTTGCCGCTTCTTGGGCATATTTTCAGGATAATGCGCGGAAGATCGTCCCTGGATCAAAACTGCTTGATAAAGATTATCTTTTGTATTATGCGGATACACAAGGAAAAGGACTTAGCACCGAAATATCTCTGGGCGAATTCATCGGCCTTTGTTCTGCTCTTGCTGAGCACTCCGTAATCGAATCGCTTGCTGTTGCAGGTGAAATCAAATTATCCGGAACTCTCGGCGAACTCACAAATATCGAAGACATTTTGCGAGTGTGTAAAAACGCAGGAGCAAAGAAAGTGCTTCTTCCGATGGACGCTATTAAAGACATTCAGAGCGTTTCAAGAGAATTGCTTAATTATGTTCAGCCGATTTTCTATAATGATCCAATTGACGCTGCGAAAAAGGCATTAGATATTTATTAAAGAGAGGAGGCTAAGACTATGCAATATAATTGCGTAAATTGTCGCCGACACTTTGCTTTTGATGATTTCATTGAGTTCTGTCCGTACTGTGGGAAAGCACTTGACGGCTCATCGTTAACGTCAGGATCGTCGGCAAATGGCTCAGAACTTGTACAAGCAATTGATTCAATTTGGGGTGATAATGCTCGACTCAAATCAGAGCTTTCAAGGGTAATATCTCAATGTATTCGTTCTATAAATGATTATGCTGAACATGGTATAGCAAGAACATTACCAAAACAAGACATTTCAAAATATGACAAGAATTACGCATCAATAAAACAAAGCAATAACAGAAAGACGCTTATTACACGTATTGACAGTTATCTTGATTTTCTCGACAGCGTAATTGACAATCTGAGCGACCGTATACCCGCGGATACCGCAGCAAGGCTGGAAAACGCAGTTCACGACGTCGATGAAATGGTTAAGGAACTCAACGATTTCTTGGGAATCAGATATACCCCATCGACAGTGGATTTCTTTTCCGAAGAGAATTACTCGGCAGAAGTGTTATACACTAAAGAACAGCTTCACAGCCTTTTTAATCTAGTCTTAGCGTCCTATTCAAAATACAAAAGATGCGTTGAAGAAAATAATATGTTTGCCGCATTCTCATCATCTTCAGATTATGGCACAATGACAGACTATTGGAGAAGATGGTTAAGCAGATTGTCCCGCAATAATAACGAACAGGATGAAGATGACAAGAAAGAGGAAGATCCCCAGTTTGAAAAAGTAATTGAATATATGAAGGAACATAACTCACAGAAATACTTTGGTATGCTTGATGAAGACTTTGTTCCTCATGTGGATGCCTTTTGGTATGGTCTTCAAATGCTATGTGAGTTTATAGATCATCATATTGCTGTTGAATGTAAAACCGACTGTTTCTTCATAAACGAAGATGAAAAATCCAAATTGATGCGGATAATATCATCAAAAGAATTCGTTGTTAACGAGGAACGTTTAGACAACGCCATTCAACTGAAGGAAAGATTTGATAGTCAATTAGAAAAAATAAATGAAAATAAAGGAGAATACTAAAATGGATGCTTATGAGATCGTAAACGCGTTGAATCAGGTGTATGGAATCGCTGACAAATTGGACAATACCGGTGTCGTCGGTGTAAAGGCACTTTCAAACGGTCAACACACAACAAGAGAGACACTACAACTTGAATTAAGTCATTTTCTTCTGTATGTTGCAAATGGAAACGGAAACTTCACAGATGGCGAGGTTGCTCTCGTAAACCTTGTCCTTGGCGGCGAGTATTCTTCTTGGCAACTCAAACAGTTATGCACAACGACAGATGATCCAAACCCGGCAACTTCTATGACATTGATGGGATTTGTGAGTGGCGATAAAGCAATCAACGAGCAAAACGGAACAAAAGAATTATCCGTAACCAACCTTCTCATTAATCTATACGAAACCATGGGTAATCTTATGGTGGCTTTTGATGAAAACCCAGTGTCAAAAGCAAGAGTTATCAAGTACATAAGCGGTATGAAATCTTTCGCAATGAAGAATCTTTAATGTTGTATTAAAGAATTAGAGAAAGGAAAACAATTATGGCTACATACGAATTCAATGATCAAATCAAATTCATGTTACCGGCTGATTATATTTTCTCAAGAGATGAAGATGATGACGGTAATGAAACTGTTAACATAAGGACAGGCGAATTTGAGAATGACGATGGTGAGACCAATTACAAATACAATTGTTCGCTAAACTTTATTGAATACGATACTGAAGGCGAAGATGAGGGCATCACAAAAGATAATCTTTTGGATTCGGTCGCAGATCGTTTTGAAAACGCAAGGCGTCTTACAATTCCAGGCACACCTAAAATAATGCTAGTTAATAAGGGCATGCCGCTATCTATATTCGGACGTATATTGAAAATGTACGCTGTGATGGCTTATGTTCAAACTGATGATTTTTCATTCTTTTCAATGACCACGACCGGAAGATATGATGATGATGACCCGGCGGAAAACATTGCAAGATACGATTTCCTATTTGAAGTGTTGAAGGCAATTCGTATTAACGGGAAAAAATTAAATATCAATAGTATTACTCCTACTGAGGCTGAAGAAGCTCTGCGTTTAACATTTGAAGAAGATGGCGAGGCAATTGATGTCTCACCTACATTAAAATTTAACTTTACTGCTGGGGATGAGACAACAACGTATGAGTACACTTCAGAAGGTATGAAAGAGGTCGGGAAAGAACGCTTGACTCGCGTAACGCCAGACGAAGAATTGTATCCTCACTATAAGAGTATACGTTCTGCAGGAGGTCTGGGGTTCCTTGGGGCTACCGTTGTAGTTAACGCAAGTGGAACAGAATACAACTTCATTCCTTTCAGAAATGCAGTTAATGATAGCGATATAGATGATGACATGAAAGCACTTTATAATCGTGTCATTGCGAAGGATACGGAAAGCTACGATCTTAATGAAAAAGCAAAAGAAATGCAGAAACTATTCCATGTCAATGCTTCTGCGTTTGATCCTCGCCATGACCGTGAGTGCGAATTGGAAGAAGGTCTGATGCACAGAGCTTACATGATGAGTGGTCTCCGCTCTTTTGCGTGGACTTTAGCAGACTATTGCAAGCAACATGATTGTACTCCTGAAGATATTGACAATACCATTGCATCACGAATTGCAAACTTTGTTGCAAATGAAGATTGGCTGAACTATGACGGGAAAACGTATTGTCAAGGCTTGTGCTCTGGTAGTGACCTTCATGTTTATTATGTCCCTGATGGAGTTACTCAAGCCGATAAGAAAAAGCTCCTTCCGTCAAAAGAAGATTTAGATAGAGTTAAACAAATGAAGGAGAAATTTCCTTCATATAGAGAGATTCTTAGCGAAGTTCATTCCCTAAACGCATTGAGAAAAGATCTTGAATATATATACCCGGCTGTTAAAGCCCTTTGGGTCAGTCTTGAAGAAGAACGCGATTATGATGAGGCTCTTCTTGGAAACGAGGCTGATATTGTATATGCATGGTGTGCACTTGCATTAGCAGCAAAGGAGCCGTTCTTCTCAGAAGATGGTCCTACGTCATGCTTTTTCAGTCAGCCTGTAGATGCAGAAGCGCAAAAAGCACAATGGGAAGCAGAAGAATCTGAACGTGCCGAAGAAGCAGCCGAACAGTGGATGCGTAAATATGAGAAATACCTTGAAACCAATCCGGTAATTACCTTTAGCGGTCAAACTTTCGTATTTTCCGGTCTTGCCGGACATTGGGCTGAAAAGGATGATCCGATCGTAAAGAAGGTTGAAGCAAAAGGTGGGCAATACAGATCAAAGGTTTCCGGATTAACTAACTATCTTGTTGTTGATCCGAGATATGCCGGTCAATCAAAAATCGTCGCTGTTATGGAGCAGTTACAGAAGGGCAAAAAAATCAAAGTAATCCTTCTTGATGATTTGAAGAATGCTCTTGACGGAAAAACGGCTTCTAACAAAACCACAGTTGCTTCATCAAAATCCACGACTGGAACATCTTCTACAAGTAAGTCTAATACAGCGAAAACGCCTCCCAAAGCAAGCGGTACTACCGCTGCTCCGGCTCAAAAAGTCGGTGGCACTAAAGTTTCTAAATCTGACTGTGAAATAGATTATTCGGATACTCTTACTGCTTACAACGGCAGTGCAAAAGCTATTATTTTACCGGATGGCATTTCTGCAATCGGTGAAGACGCTTTTTTATGCAACGATGATATTACTTCCGTCGTAATTCCAGAAGGCGTTGAAACCATCGAGGATGGTGCGTTTTGGCTGTGTCATAATTTAAAAACAGTTGTATTGCCAAGCACATTGAGAAAAATCGGAAGCAATGCTTTTAATACTTGTGAACAACTTACAAGTATTATCATCCCCGACGGATGCGAAGAGATCGGTGCAGACGCCTTTACAAGCTGTAAAAAATTGAAGGATATATATGTACCCGATTCTGTTTATGACATTGGGGATGATGCTTTCTATACTTTCAATGACGCAACTGTTATTCATACCTCAAAAGGCAGCGTAGCTGAAAGTGTTGCCAAAGAGAATGGTTGGAAGGTTGACTATAAATCAGCACCGGCAGGTTCATCGGCTACATCTTCGTCGAAAAGTGCTGCCGCTTCATCGGCAATTGACAATACCGGAAGTCTTGCAGATACAATGGATGATTTAAGCGCTCAGATTTCCGAAATGGAAGGTCAGCAGCTTTCTGAAGAAGATCTGGAGAAACTCGAAGAGGCCAGAAAGTTACTAGGCGATATTGGCGATCAACTTGCTGATGCACAAGTTGATATGGGTAAATATGGTACTTATTTAGAGCAGAAGGAAGCAAGAGAAAAAGCCGAAGAAGAAGAAAAAGCTCGTAAAAAAGCTGAAGCAATGGCAGCTGGTAAGAGCGAAAAAGACATTGTCAATATGTATATTATATTGACAAACGAGAAAAAGCTCGGTCAGCTTCACAGAAATCCCGAAAAATTCTTCGAGATCTACGAGGAAGATTTTGCCGCATTATCAAAATCGGAAGTTCTCCAAACAAGAAATGACATACTTGGTGAGATGGAAGACGATTCGCTTTGCAGTTACTATGCGGAGAGTTTCAAACAACGATCTGTCGAAGAAAGGTTTTCTGTTTCAACAAGAAATCTGAATAATGTAAGTGAGATTCCGGATCCGGGCGAAAAAGCCTCATGGGCTGTTGATAATTCAAAAGAATGGTACACCCCTGAAGAGTATGCGGAAGTTCGTCGCCTTATGGATGTCGATCTTGCTGATGTAAGAAAACAGCTTGACGATCAGATGAAGCCTATAGACGAAGGGTGGACCAAATATTCTACCGGTAAGGAATCACTCCAAATAGTTATTAAAGATAACGCCGCAGACGGTTCAGACATTCAGCCAAACTTCAGCAATTTCCAAGTTGTAATTGGAGCACAGCTTGTTTCTGTTCAAATAGCAACTAAAGGCATGATCAGAATGTCCACAACAGTGATGAATTGTTTCCCTTGGTATTGGGGTGTTACTGTTAGAGACATTTGGGAAGCAGCACGCAAAAACGAACTAAGAGATGAACGTGAAGGTGCGACAAATGGCGCTCAGCTTGCAGACCAGGCAATGAATCAGATAAGAGCAAAATTCCCTGCGACAAAAGTGACCGCATCCTCTTCAAGCAATACAAATACGGCTTATACTCCCAATTACTCTGCTTCAGCATCAAATAGTAACAATTACTCATCCGGTAATACGCAGAGTGGAACTGTAGAATATACGGTTCACTATGATTTGGATGGTGGAACAGGACGTTTTCCAAATCAAAAGAAACAGCCCAATAAACCCATGTTCATTCCTAAAGAGATTCCGCAAAAAGCAGGTTATCAATTCGTTTGCTGGTATTCGGATGATAAACGACTTAAGAAGAACCGCTATAATCCCGGGGAAGCATATTACGAGGATATCTCAATAAAGCTGAAAGCGGTTTGGAAGAGTCCCAACGGTTATAACAGTGTCAATATGGATCCTGTATATCAAGCACCCACACCAGTGCAAAATGCTCAGCCGGTGAAAAAGAAAGAAGGCTGCTATATTGCCACTGCAGTTTACGGTTCATATGATGCACCGCAGGTAATGACATTGCGAAGATTTAGGGATGAAACGTTAAGAAAAACGGTACTGGGGCGCTGGTTTATTCGAGTCTATTATCGTTTGAGTCCTCCCATCGCAGAAAGATTAAAGAACGCAAAGCATATAAACACTTTCGTTCGCTCAATTCTGAACAAATGGGTTGAAAAACTCAATCGGAAACAAAGATAATTATTTGGCAGGGGCTACAAGTGGGTCTTGTAGCCCCTACCGCAGATTCTTTATGGAGGTTTGGAATGAGCAATTTGAAAGGGATTGGCCTTAATAATATCGCTTCTGGTTATGATCCTTCTATGTTTGCTGTTTCCAATGGCATATTAACTAAGTACCTGGGGCACTCGTCAATTGTTGAAATACCTGATGGAATTGATTATATCAGTTCTTCAGCATTTATGGGGTGTTTGGATATAACTGAAATAACTATTCCGGACTCGGTTAAAGTGATAGATAGTTATTCGTTTGTTTCTTGCGCCGCGCTAAAATCTATCAAAATAGGGTTTGGCGTTTCGACTATTCCGATGGGCGCCTTTGCCGAACTACCGAATCTTGAGTCTGTTGTAATGACCGATAGCATAACCACAATCGATGATTTTGCTTTCCGTAATTGTAAGGCATTAAACTCGCTAAAGTTCCTGACCAAAAAATACAGAGATCCGATTACGGTTGAAGAAAAAGGAAAACTATTTGAAATAATAGTTTCAGGGGGCTCGGCAAAAATAGAGTATGTTGATTATATGGATGCTCCTCCAATACTGGCAAGCATCGGGAATTATGCTTTCTATGGGTGTCTATCACTTGATGTCTCTATTCTGAAAGCAAATACAAAAAAAATAGGCTTTAATTCTTTTGATGATTGTAGTTCAGAAACCAATAACTGCGTTGAAAAAAAGCCTTTAAATGATGATGAGTTATCTGATATGCTATATTGCTCCGATGATGATACGTTTGTTGAAATAAATAATACGAGCAATGTCGATTCTTTGAAATCAGACGGTATTGAGGAGGATAGTACTGAACATAAAAGCGAATCAACAGAAGATGACGCATATTTGCCCAAGTACCTTATTCAAGGTTTTTCTGTTGCTGATGATAAGATATTAAATGATACTACTCTTGAGATCATTCCGGACGCACCAATAGAAAACCTTTCGTTGAGCAATCGCTCTTATAATGCATTGTACAGAATCAAAAGATTTATAGGTAATGACGCTCACGATAGATTAATGGTTTCAGATCTGCTTAAGATTAACCCTGAACAGTTGTCGCGTGTCCGCAATATGGGAACAAAATCTACTGAAGAGATTATTGCGCAACTAACAGCATATTTGCATTCGGATTCACATGACGAGCCTATTATAGGCAATGACAATACGATAACAATTGCGTCGGGCTATGAAGTTAAGGGTAATATCATCACTCATATTGATAGTGGATATTTCGTTGAAGATATTCTTATTGAATACATAGGTCTAGGTGTGAGAGCTGTTAATAGTTTACACAGAGGCCAAGTTAATAAATTGTCAGAACTCATTGGTATGACAACTCAACAATTAAGCACTTTCCCGCAGATGGGCATAAAATCTATTAACGAAATTTTGAGTATTGTGCCTGAGTATCTGAAAGAAAATCGGGTAGAGACATTAACTGTTGAATCTACTGAAACCGAAACCGATAATCCTGTTGTTAGTTTACCTCCTATAAATATGGAATGTGTAGTATTAGCGCCGGATTATGCGGTGGTTGATGGAATAATATATCATAGGAAATCCTTAAAGATTATTGACGATATTCCTATAGAAGACATGGATTTGAGCGTTAGAGCTTTAAATTGTCTGAAACACCATGGAAATGCGTATGTTTCTTCGCTCATAGGGATGCGTTATGATGATTTTAGGAATATACGAAATCTCGGGTTGTTATCTGCAAATGAAATAATAGAAAAACTGGAACGGTATTTGGAGATCGCACTGAACAGTTCGGAAAAGTGTGCAACACCTGCAGTCACAGCTTCTCCTGAAGAGGTTTTAGAGGTCTTACACAAGTTTGAGTTTGCGTTTGTTAATATAGATTTTATTCTGCAATCTTTGCCTGATGCCACTGAAGAAGATGTTCAAGCGGTTTTGACAAAGTTGGTTTCATCCAAAAAAATAAATCAAAATGATGAATCGTATGCCATACACCACGTCTCTTTTTCAGAAGATGTTTTTTCAAACGGTCATAACGATTCGTTACAAATAGATGACCGTGCCATTCGAATACTAAGGGAAAGAATATCAGGCAAAACACTGGAAGAACTTGGACAGTCGGAAGGGGCAACACGCGAAAGAGTTCGTCAAATTGAGAAAAAAGCTTTTGATAAGTTCACCAGACGTGGGCACACTATATATGACGAAGACCGGTATGCCCATTTGTTTACTACTTATGCTTTTGAGAAAGAGTTTTACTTCGACTATCTCGGCGTTGAAAAAGATGTTTGGTATTACCTTAATATGAGATACATTCGCGGTGACGCTGATGTAAATGATGCATTGGAAGATGATGATTTATCCCCCACTCTTCGTCGAGCAATAGATAAATATATCCATAGAGATTGTTTTTTGATTGATGGAAACTACATTCCTTTACAAAGGGGAGATATCGAGAATATAGTTGTTGAAAAATACTGTAAGGATGAAGTTACATTAGATCAATTCTTTGAGTATTATGAGAGTTTTTTATCTGAGAACAGTATAACAGATGAACGTCTCCAATTAAACGAAAGTGTTAAAGCGAGCCGGAGTAATCGCTTAGCTGAATCAAATTGTGTCTTATGGAAACAAAATAAGTGTTTGCGTTATTACGATATTGACGGAAGTGATTTTACAGAATTACTTGAAACGCTTAATCTTGAACAATATGATAATGTCGAGCTGTCAACAAGAAAATTTCTAATAGACTTTCCAGATTTAATGAAGCATTATGATCTGCGGGACGAGTACGAAATTCATAATTTACTTAAAAAGATCCATGCAGAAAAAATGAATCCCCATATGGTGTTTGGACGTATGCCAAGCATACAATTCGGTGTTTTTGATAAGGATAATGCAGTTAAAGAAATGCTGTTTGCATTAGCACCAATCAGTGCTGACGCTCTCGCTGAAATGTTGTCAAATGAATACGGCACGCGAGTTGATACAATTAAAGCAAATTGGTTTAGCTGTATATCTGAATACTATCATCAGGGCATGTACTCAATTGAGTATGAAGATATGCCAGATGAACAAGTCCAAAAACTAAAATCCGTTTTAACAGATGACTTTTACTTTCTTACAGAATTGCAAAAGGTTTACAAAGGTCTGTTTTGTGATGCGGATTTGTCATTGCTTTCCACTTATAATCTTAAAAAAATGGGATTTATTGTTGGATCTTCTTATGTGTTGCAGCACTATTCATCCGCCGAATCGTATTTCGAATACCTTTTAACGACTGATGACATTGTTGATGTGGCACCGATAAGTAAAAGATACACCGGGCTTACAACATACTCTGCATATTTATCTTCTATTAAACATGAAAGAATCATCATAGAGTTTGAACCGTATCAATACATCAATATCAGACGTCTCGAAAAACTTGGGTTCACAAAGGAGAAACTTAGCGAATATGGAAGCGAAGTTTGGAGTTATCTTGTAAATGACAATTATTTTACCGTTCAATCCTTACGAAACGATGGTTTTGCATCCGAACTCGATGTATTAGGGTTTGGCGATTTGTTCTATGCTTCCATATTGAAAGAAGACGAAAGATTTGCTTGGCAAAGAGTTGGAAGCGCTATTGTTTTCAATCCAAAAGGAAACTCTTTTACGGTTCATGATTTTTTAGTGGACTATGTTAACAAGGTTGGATCTGTTAATATAGATGATTTTTCATTTGAGCTTAAAGAAAGATTCGGCATTAATCTTGACCGTTCTTCAATTGTAGAAAAGGTCAAAGGTAGCGAAGTCTATTATGACTCCATAATGGAGAAACTCTACGCAGACTATTCACTATATTTTGAGGAGATTTGAAGATGTATAACTTACTAAAAGAAGGTTTGGGTACTGTAGTTGAGAGAACCAGTTTGTCACGCAAACTTACAATTGATGGTATGACAAAGGCATATCCTGTTTATAAAGTTAGGCTCGATCAACTGTTTTATAACGATCAAAATGATCGGATTGCGACATGGATTAGTCAATATAAAAGTGATCATGGCGCTGATTCTTTTAGTGAACTCGACAGATCATCCTATAATGCTGTTATCGAGCAATTCATTATTCAAAGCAACGAGGCAGCAATAGAAAAAACACAAATGAATATTCAGCTTGTTCACCAAAGGGAACCCGGCGTTATCCTGGCAGATGGCAGAATTATTGACGGTAACCGACGTTTTACATGTTTACGAAGACTTGCGCTCAATGACGAAGAGTTCAACTGGTTTGAAACGGTCATTCTTGATACTGATATTGAACACGGAAAAAAACAGATAAAAATGCTTGAACTCGCAATTCAACATGGCGAGGAAAAAAAGGTTGATTATAATCCCATTGATCGTCTTGTAGGTGTATATCAGGACATTGTTGAAACAGAACTTCTCACAGTGGAAGAATATGCTTATAGCACTAATGAAACCGTTTTTGAGGTTAAAAAACGTGTGGAATCGGCAATGCTTCTGGTTGAATTCCTTGAATATATTCATATGCCGAAGCAGTATCATATTGCACGAGATTATCAAGTCGTTTCTGTCATAACTGATTTGCAACCTCTTTTAAGAAAATGCTCAACTCCAGAAATGCGTGAGAAAGTAAAAAACGCAGTTTTTGCCAACATCATGATGCGGACAATTGGAGACAGCAGAAAGTATATTCGTAATCTAAGTCAGATGATGGATACAGGCTTCTTCACTGCATATATTAAGGATCAAGAAAAAATAGGTGAAGCACTTAAAGAAGACTTGAATGAGGCTGCTCCTGAAGGAAAAAGAGATCTCGATTTCTTTGTTTCAACCCATGAAGAAGTCGCAGAGAGCCTTCAAATGTCACTTGACAGATCACTACTTAAAGCTAAGAAACATGAGACAAGAAACCGGCCATCTCAAATTGTCTCAAAAAGCATAACCTTACTAAAAGATGTTGATACCAATATCTTTGAAAAACTAACTGATTCTGAAAAAGAAAATTTGAGAGGACAACTCGGAAGACTGACATCGGTTGTTGAAAGATTTGACACAATGATTGATTCGGACTCGCCAGTATCAGACGATACTGTCAAAGAAGAGCAAGCCGCTCCAGTTGTAAAAACAGTTGTTACGAATGCGCAGAGCAAACCAAGATTTTTCATTGCAAAAAAGCATTTTGACGAACCATTTGTGAATTGCCTTACTGTCGGAAAAATAATTACGAATCTTGGATTTACCGTAGAGTTTCAGCCGGTACAAGTGACAACGGATCAGAGAAGATGCTTTTCCTACAGAGCCTTTTTCATTGATGATAACAATGAAATTATAAGCGACATCAAAGAGATTGAGCTTAATACGGATACTATCAGTAAGGCGACATTTACTTTATCTCCAAAAGTATCATCGAGCACCCATTGTATGCTAGCCCTTCAATCATCGAAAGATGGAGCAGATGAACTGCAGCAGCTTATTCCGTTTGAAGTGAATATTTCTTTCACATCAGAATTTGATTTTTAATCTAAAGCGAGGTAAATAATATGGGACTGTTTGACAACATGAAGAAGAAAAGCGAAGCTAAACAGCTTGGCCTTTCGGTTGAACAATACGATGAGTACATAGAAGCAAGTAAACAAGGACTTACGCTTGATCAATACAAACGTTATTTGGCTTCTTTCTCCACAAGACTAAATTTGAATCAGTTTTTTGATTATTTGCGTCTTGAAAAAATAGGAATGACAGATCAGCAGATAACAAGATATATTTCCGAGCTATCTTCAAAAATCAAAGTTGAAGACTACGCCGATTTTCTGGAAGCAGAAAAACTTGGATTATCATTAAGCGAGTATATAGCATACTCAAATACCCTTAAGGGAAAAATGACCGCAGTTGATTATGTCGGGTTCTTAAAGGCTCAAAAAATTGGGTTTACGCTCGGGAAATACCTGCAGTATCTCAAATCATTCAAGGAAGAAATGACGCTTGATGAATACTCGATTTATTTGCAAGCTGAATCACATGGTATGGATCGAGAGCATTATTCTGAATATCTGAAAGATTACAAGGACAAGTTTTCTGTAGAACGATATTTGGAATTTGATAAAGCCCGTTCGCTGGGAATGACTTTAGAAGAATATGATTTGCGAATTGAGGCATCCAAATCCGGAATGTCTATGGAACAATTTAAGAATCACAAAGAAGCTGAAAAACTCGGAATGTCCGACGAAGAGTATTCAGTCTATCTTGATTTATTAAGCCAAAATGTGATTATTGACGATGTAATAACAATACCTGATTCTTTGACTGAATTGCCACAAAATGTATTCAAGCAATTCAGTTTCAAAAAGATTGTTTTTAATACATCTCTGGAAAAAATCTCTGATAATGCATTTGAAGGTTGTGAATCTCTAGTTGAATTGGTTCTTCCGAATAGTATAAAAGCAATCGGTGAAAACGCATTTAGTAAATGCGGATCATTGCAAAGAATCGTTTTATGTGAAGGTCTTGAAGAAATAGGTGATGGTGCTTTTTCAGATTGTATTTCCTTGAAAGAAGCATATATTCCCGGGACAGTCAAAAACGTAGGTTATCATGCGTTTAATGGCTGTAGTACTCTGGAAAAACTTGAGTTTGAATTTGGAGTGGAGTCCATTGACGTAAGTGAATGGACAGATTTGCCATGTCTCAAGACAGTAATTACTCCTGCTACAGCATCAATACACCACTTGCCGCCGTTTAGAAATAACGATGCGAGATATGGAATAATCAATAGGGATCGCTCTGCATATATGGGTAGCGAAACCAAAATTGATTATGTTAATCCAGGCAATTATTCTGACTATGGAATTGAAGAGCATAGAGACGAAATTGAATATCTTGAAATACACGGTGACTATGTATTTCTTGATCTGGCGAATTTTGCAAATTTGAAAACAGTGGAGTTTTCCGCAAAAGGATCTATTAGGTCTGTGAAGAATTGTCCTGCTTTGCAGATGATTCTTTATAATAACTTTACCGCTGAAATTCCGTCCGGATTCGTTTCTACAGAACAGCAGCGCGAACAAAAAATAATAGACTCTAAGACATTTGATTTGAACGGTATAAATGCCCCCTCATTAAGTTTTATAGGTATTGATGACGGTGCTATGGTTGTTGATTTGGACAACGCGGATGGTTTTAATCTCAAATGGCTGCATATTCCCGCTTGCTGCTCTAGAATAGGTATCAACACCCCCGTCATTTCCTCCGTATGTATTCATGGAAATTGCAAAGTATCAAGTTATCATTTGAATAACACTAGTTCCATGTCAATTATCCGTTTCGATAAAGATGCTCGTGAAGGTGGTGTATATTCAAATACTACCGCAAAGTCTATTTTACCTGCAGAACTGTCCAAGTGTGACCTAATAGATATAAGGTTTGGTATTAGCACTATAAAGGCGGAACAATTTGGATCTCAGGAAGCGGTTAAAGCAATCAACCTTCCTCAGAATGTAACCGTCATCTCTGATAACGCGTTTGAAGGCTGGGGAATCGAATCTATTACGATTCCCGATACAGTCGAAGCAATAGGAAACAATGTATTTATGGATTGTAAGCATCTTAAACACGTTGTGCTTGCAAAGCGTCCTGTAAAAATAGGATCAGATTTGTTCGAAGGCTGTGATCAACTTGAATCTATAGAAATTGGTGGGATTAGATTATCCGCATCCGAATTCAAAGATATATATGAGGATAAGAGCACCGCTCGCGTATCAATCGATGAAGCTTCGGAGCAAGTCAATGAAGCTGAAGAAATAGCCGATATTGAGGTAGAAACAGCTGATGATAATTATAGTACCGCAGACTTTGAAGAGTCGACAGATGCAAACGATCTTGTTGCGACTCCTATTAGTTTTGCAAATGACTTGAAGATCATTTTGCCCGATTCTTATATATTCTCAACTGACACAGAAGTTATTGGGAACAATCGTGTTCTTGTTGCAGTTTTGAATGATGATAACGCTGACCTATCAAATCCCTATGGTGCAACAGAAAGTGTAACTGTCTTGTTTGGTAAAACCCTTGGTTCGATCGATGAATCAAGTTCCATTGCAAATTCTATCGGCATTACCGGAGGAAAGACAATAATAGATAATGAAAATCTAAATGTCAGATACGAGCTTAAAGAGAGCGGCGAAGATTTGACAATTTTCCTTGCGCTCATTTGCACTCAAAGCAATTCGTATCCGGCACAGTTCTTCTTTAACAACAATAACAAAGAAAAAGAAAACATTGTTGAAAGTATTCTTGGCTCTATTTCGTATGATCTTTCAAACCAGGCTTGTAATGTTGATGAAGTTGCAACTATTCAAGATGAATCAAAAAAGACAATTCATCATCCTGTCGAAACATCAACTTCATCTGCAAATAAATCAGCCATAATTAGAACTATCAGTAAAGACGTACCGGAGGGGGTTCTATATCGTCCGGGAGAAGAACCTGATCGCATACGTCAAAGGATAGAAAGACTATTTGAAAAACTGGATGAAGCGTATCCAGACAAGATAATTGTTGGACTCCATAAAGACCATAAAAAATGGGGCGAGACTGTTACCGAATTATATCGTCAACTCGGATATCCTGATGGAAACGCGTTCTTGAATGCATATGGCTACACGACCGGAGTAGGAGCATCTGGTCGTCCGTCAAGTAATCCTATGGAAGTTATAAATGAATTAAAACGTAGATATGCTGACGGAGCGACTTGCGATAAGATTGCCGACCTCGCGGCTGAAAACCCCGATTTGGCACCAAAATTCAAAAATCTTCAGAATCAAGCCGATAAGTTTTTTGGCATGAGTTTGGTGAAATATTTTATTCAAGAAGGAATTCTTGTCGGTAAAGTATATACGTCCAGTTATTGTGAGGATGAATTTGAATCATTACGCTCGCGTTATGCCGGAAAACCGTTTACGGGAACGCTACTTGAATTAAAACATAACAACAGCGATATTGACTGGAATGCAATCAATCGATTTTATTCAAAGAGTGGATCAACTCAAACCTTTAAGGAGTATTTGATAAATCAAGGCATTCTTGTAGAGCAAGAAACATCTGTTGAAGCAAAACTAATAGAAATAGCAGAAGAACTTAAAAAGAGATATCCTGAAGGCAAAAAATTCGCTGGAACTATTGATAAACTTAAATCTGATAATAATGATTTATCTATTAGCAGTATAAACGCATGGGCCATGCAGGTTCATGGTATTACTGCAAGAGAGTATTTAGTTCAGCAAGGAATAATGGAAGAGGCTAAATCTGCCGAAGACAAGCTTTTATCAGTTATTGAGACGCTTAAAGAACGTTATTCTTCAGGCGAAAAGAAAGCATATACACTTACTGATCTCAGAGAGCAGAATCTTGATCTTCCTATAAGCACCATTGGAACATGGACAAAGAAAATATATGGGAAAAATGCATCGGAATATCTTTCTGAGCAGGGTATTCTTTCTGAGTACGATTGGATGGCATCAATGCGTCAAGAAAACGAAAGACGCGAAGCTGCGGCAAAAGCACTCGAAGAAAAACTTGCCGCAGAAATGGCTGCTCCGATTACAACAAAGTATTATGAGCCGCCGGTTTATTATGTCGAGGATTACGACGTTACCGGCGAAGAGGTAAAAGATTGGAAATACAAGGACAACTATTTTAATCATATCGGGGAAATCTTTATTGAAGATTATTTGGGTAATAAAGACTGTATTACCATTCCAACGTCAATCAATGGTAAACGGGTCACAAATCTAGATTCTTTTGCTTTGAAAACCTGTAAAGCTTCTACAATAAGGATTCCCGGAAGTATTAAGCATCTAGCAGGTCATTTGGGCTATCAAAACGAAAACATTAAAGCTGTTATTGTTGGCGAAGGTATGGAAACAATCGGCGAGAGCTGTTTCTCTTTTGTCAAAAACCTTAAGGATGTCAAAGTTTCTCGTAGCGTTATTCGCGTTGGAGATTCGGCTTTCAAATATACTCCGTGGTATGAAGCGCAGGAGGATCTTGTTATTATTGGTAGCGTTTTAACTGAGATGAAGCAGGATCACGCTGTACTGAATGTTCCTGAAGGTATCAAGACTGTAGGAAGGCTTGTGGCTGTATTCAAATCAAACCTTCGCAAAGTTATACTTCCCAATACAGTTACCACCTTATGCGAAAGTGCTTTTTCCGGAAGAGGAAACGAAAATATTCGGGAGTTTATCTTTACCGATTCGCTGACTAATATCGGTCTGCATGCATTCGGGTTTAATAAATGGACTGACAGCTTTAAAGATCAGCCAATTATTATCAATAATCAATTGTATCAGTTCAAAGTTGACGGGAACACTGTTGTTATTCCAGAAGGCGTAACAAAGATCTGCAGTGAAGTCTTTAAGGAAAGCAAAGACCTTAAAACAGTAGTTTTCCCGAAAACACTGAAATCTATAGGTGAACAAGCTTTTGCAGAGTGCCAAAGCCTTACCACAATCAACTTGCCAGAAGGTGTTGAACGTCTCGAAAAAGCGTGCTTCTATAATTGCAGAAAGCTTTCTAAAGTTAGCGTTCCGGATTCTTTAATTGAAGTTGGGCGATCGGCATTCAATTCTTGTCATGCTCTCACAGAGATAACACTTGGAAGAAATGTTGAAGAAATCGGAGAAAAAGCTTTCTATGATTGCAGAATGTTGAGAAGCGTATCTTTAAATAAAAATGTGAAAAGGATTCTTCCCGAAGCGTTTTGCGGCTGTTCTGTGCTCAATCAGATTGAATTACCGGCTGACATTGAAGAGATCGGGAAAAATGCATTTTATAATTGTGCATCTCTCGAAAGAATTGTTGTTCCTGAAGGCGTCAAAATAATCAATTCTTCAACATTCAGCGGGTGTAAGAATTTGCGTGATGTAATACTTCCGGAGGAACTAATTGAAATTGCAGATTCCGCATTTAGCGGTTGCACAGAATTGACAGATATAACACTACCACAAACGATTGGTCAGCAAGCTTTTTCAGGTTGTCTCAAGTTGAAGCGGGCTAAATTTGTTGAAGGAGCAAAAGTTATTACAAAGAATTGCTTCTCTGGAAACTCCTCCTTAGAAGAAGTGATTATACCTGATTCCGTAGAGACTATCGAAGAAGGTGCGTTCTGCGGATGTGTTTCGCTGAAGGATGTGGTTTTGCCAAAAGCGTTAAAGTCCATTGGTAAATCGGCATTTTGCGGATGCTCGACAATACAGAGAATATCTATTCCTGAAACTGTGAATACGATTGGAGACAACGCGTTTAAAGATTGTACAAGTCTTTCTGATGTTTCGATGTCTCACACCATTGAGAATTTTGGACTGGACGTATTTACCAACTCTCCATATATGAAAAAAGAGTTTGGTGACTTCGTTATCATGGGCGGAGTTCTTTCGAAATATCTCGGAACTGAAAAGAACATTACCATTCCTGAGAGCGTAACTTCAATTGGTGAAAACGCTTTTGCAGAAGCATATCACGTTGAAACTATCATTATTCCAGATAACGTAAAAAATATAGCCAACAAGTTGTTTGGTGTTGTCTATACTTGGGGAGACAAACCAAAGCCACAACTTAGAAGTGTCGTTATTGGAAACGGCGTTACCTCAATCGGTGACGAAGCATTTGCAAACTGCGAAAAACTGACGGAAGTTCAATTTGGATCGGGCATTACAACTATAGGACAAAAAGCATTTGCAGGATGCAAGGAACTTAAGAAAATCGATTTAAGCAAAACAGAAATTGCTGAGATCAAGCAAGAAGCTTTCAGTAACTGTTATAACGTAAAAGAATTGGTGCTTCCAAAGAAAATTGAGATTATTGGTCGAAGTGCTTTTTCCGGAATAAGTCTTGGCGTTGTTAAGCTTCCTAAAACGGTTAGGAAAGTTGAACGTTCTGCGTTTGAAAACGCATCAGAACTTATAGTGTATGATACAATTGATCCGGATGCAGTCGATGCAAACGAATGGAAGCACGATAAATGGAACGGTTCTGTCAACTCTGCACTTTCCTGCGCAATGCTGGGTGTCCCACAGAGTTATGTAGAATGCCAAGGAAACACAAGATGGCGCGGATACCACATCACAGTGTTGTCAGCTGATACTGAAACAATCCGCTATAGAATATTCTGTGATAGCGAAGAACGTGATGAATACAGAGCAATCATGTTCTCGGCATGGGGTAAAAACGCAAGCTTCACTTTTGAGCCGTATGATGATTACTTCATGAAGACACGAAACGCTATTGGCAGAACTGAAATGGCATTCTGCCGCATGCAGTATCCAGAAGGTCTAAATTCAGCGCATCGCGCTTATTATGAAGCCTTTTTGGAACGCTGTATGTATATCGAACGCAGTGCAAAGAGAACGTCTGAAATCATCGGTAATGAAGATGCAGTCGAAAGGCTTATGATCCTTGATAACTATAAAGCCATTGACAATCATAATATCGGATGGATAAGAGAGATCATGGAAAACAAAAAAGCCAAGAAATGTCTTGCTTACCTTGACGAGCATTATTCTAAATAAGGAGGAATGATAAATGGCAAACTATTGTTCAAACAAAATTACTGCCGGCGTTACAGGTAGTGAATGGAAAGAAATATCAACCGCTTTTTCGAATAATCAAATTGATTGGCCAGCAAGCATGGACGGAACGGACTGTAACGATTGGTCCAAGTTAATAATGTGCACAACAAAATGGTCCCCTACTCCGTGGAATGAAGGACAAATGGCGGAATTAAGCAGATCGTATCCAACAGCGCTATTTCACTACGTTACAGATATTGAAGGAGAATATCATTCTCCATCTACCTGGTTTTGCAACGGAGATGAAGGTAATAAAAAAGAAGCCGAGAGCAATCGAAGACAAGCATATAAGGCAGAAGTGGCAAGATTTGAATCTGCCACTTCCAAAGCGGCTGATGGAATCAAGCACAGAATCGAAATTATGCCAGATGGAAGGGTTGCCGCTGATGGTGAAAACAGATTCGGTGAATGCAACATCTTCAGTTGGGCTAATATTCAACAAATATCATGCGGAAATTGGCACACTGTCGGTTTAAAAAAGGACGGTACTGTTATTGCCTGCGGAAGCAACGCAAACGGCCAATGTGATGTATCTGACCTTCCGGGACGAGCCATTGCTGTTTCGTGCGGTAGATATCATACTGCAATCCTGCTTGATTCCGGGAGAGTTATCATTAAAGGTAAATTAGAGCAGGAAGCACAAGCTCCAAATGTTCAAGAAGAAGCTCCTTTATCTGCTGCTGATTTCCCACTTATTGAAAATCTAAGCCTTGATAAGTATATCAATGGTTGGGAAAAAATGAATGAACGTATCGAACGTATGTCAGTTGGTGATGAGTTGACATTGAAAAAAGTGTCGAAAGATGGAGAAATCAGTTTTGAAGTTTTAAATATGCGCGGAGAAAAGATTGGAAACATGCTTTTCGATAGAGCTAAAGGACTTGCAAGATTATTAAACAGTGTCAAAGCTACTGTTGAATCGGTTACGCCGCTTTCTCAAAGACGCAAAGGCTCAAAGTATGCAGCAATGACAATTCGACTTGAATGTGATGCAAGTGATAATGTGTCCGAGAAAAAAGCATCCACCACAATAGGAGCATATGAACAAACGAGGATCACATCGTGGCCTGCTGTATCAAATATTAAGTCGGTTTTTGATGCAGTAATTGGTAAAACAAGTGACGGAAAACTGTTTGTTGACGGTTTTTGTCCGTGCTCAGAAGCAGATATAATCAGGATAATGAATTAGATCAACAAGGAGCCCAAAATGGAAAATGAAAGCAAAGTTAGACTTCTAAGCCTATGTAAATTGCTTTATGAGAAATCCGATGAAGCTCATCCTCTTTCCACAACGCAAATCATCGAACTCTTACGGGATGAGTATTCAATCCCTGCCCACAGGACAACTATCGCTAAAGATGTAGAAGTTTTGATTCAGTTCGGCATTGGAGTCGGAAAAATCGAATCTACTCAAAATAAGTATTATATCGAGCATCGACTCTTTGAAACATCAGAATTAAAGCTTCTCATTGACGCGGTAGAGGCTTCAAAATTTATTACTGATTCTAAAAGCAAGGAATTGGTAAATAAGTTAACAACGTTGACAAGTCTTGAAACAGCAGCAAACATAAAAAGAAACCTGATTGCTGAAGATCGTATCAGACCCGAGAACGAGAGCATTTACGTTATCGTTGATGCTATAAATGAAGCAATCAATACTTCCAAAAAGATTTCGTTCCAGTATTTTCAGTACAGTGTAAATAAAAAGAAAAAGCTGAAAAACAAAGGCGAAATCTATGTCTTCAGCCCATATAGTTTAGTTTGGAACGGTGACTACTATTATGTAGTTGGATACTCGGAAAAGCATGGGAATATCGGCAGTTTCAGGGTTGATAGAATTGCAGATACTCCTCGAGTTCTTAAAGATGACGCTGTACCAATGCCTGACGATTTCAATCTTTCAGAGTTTCTGAAAACAACATTCAGGATGTTTAATCGGAAAGTTGAAACAGTTGAACTGATATGCGAAAACGGGGTAATTGACTCAATTATTGACCGTTTTGGAGAAGAAGTTAAGATTTATGCAAATGACATGGATACATTCCGTGCTGTTGTTAACGTAGCCATCAGCCATGTGTTCTTCAGTTGGATTTTTGGTTTTGGTGGTGCGGTTAAGATCAAAGGACCAGACAGCATTAAAGAGTCATACAACAAGATGATAAAAGAAGCATACGAAAAGATTGAATGACAATTTCCACCGAAGATGAGCGCAGAAAACTGAAAGGAAATATTAAGTATGGCAGACGTTAAAAAGGAACAAGAACGCGAAGAACTACACCGCGCAATATGGGCTATCGCCGATGATCTGCGAGGTTCCGTTGACGGGTGGGATTTCAAGTCCTACGTTCTCGGAACGATGTTCTATCGCTATATATCTGAGAACCTTGCGAATTACATAAACGAGGGCGAATGGAACGCAGGTAATACCGACTTCGATTATGCCAAGATGCCGGATTACGAGGCTGAGGAGGCAAGATCGGGACTTATCGAGGAAAAAGGGTTCTTTATGCTTCCCTCGGAATTGTTCTGCAATGTCAGAACAAAAGCTCCGACAGATGAAAATCTAAACGAAACTTTGGAGAGGGTTTTCCGCAATATCGAGGACTCCGCCAAAGGAAGCGTGTCTGAGAGCGATTTTGCGGGGCTTTTTGACGACTTTGACGTCAACTCCAATAAGTTAGGCGCTACGGTCGCAAAACGCAATGAGAAGCTCACAAAACTGCTTGACGGCATCGCCAACATGAACCTCGGCGACGTTAAAAAACACGATATAGATGCCTTTGGCGACGCCTATGAGTATCTTATGACAATGTATGCCTCTAACGCCGGCAAATCGGGCGGTGAGTTCTTTACCCCTGCTGACGTTTCTGAGCTTCTCACCCGTCTTGGAACAGTTGGCAAAACCGAGATAAACAAGGTTTACGATCCTGCTTGCGGTTCCGGTTCTCTTCTGCTCAAAGCTGAGAAGGTTCTTGGCAGAGATGCGGTAATCAACGGATTCTTCGGGCAGGAAATCAATATCACGACATACAACCTTTGCCGAATCAATATGTTCCTTCACGACATTGGATTTGACAAGTTTGATATTGCCTGTGAGGATACGCTTATCTCCCCGCAGCATTGGGACGATGAGCCGTTTGAACTGATCGTTTCAAATCCTCCGTATTCAATCAAATGGGCGGGCGACGATAACCCGTTGCTTATCAATGACCCTCGCTTCTCTCCTGCCGGTGTTTTGGCTCCGAAATCAAAGGCAGATCTCGCCTTTATTATGCACGCTCTGTCCTGGCTCGCACCGAACGGAACTGCAGCAATAGTTTGTTTCCCCGGTATCATGTATCGCGGCGGTGCTGAGCAAAAGATCCGCAAGTATTTAATTGACAACAACTATGTGGATTGCGTGATCCAGTTGCCAAGCAACCTGTTCTTTGGTACTTCTATCGCCACCTGCATCATGGTGTTGAAGAAAAACAAGACCGACAGCAAAACGCTGTTTATTGACGCCACAAACGAATGCATCAAGGTCACAAACAACAACAAACTGACACCGGAAAACATTGATAGAATCGTCGGTATATTTGCCGAGCGCAAAGAAGAACAGCATATATCTCACCTTGCCTCTTATGATGAGGTTACAGAAAATGACTATAATCTCTCTGTATCGACTTATGTTGAAGCGGAAGATACCCGTGAAAAGATAGATATTAAGCAACTGAACGCTCAAATAGAAGAAATTGTCGCACGAGAAGCGACCCTTCGCACTGAAATAGATGCTATCATCAAGGAAATTGAGGTGGGCTGATGCAAACGAATGCTACCGTTACGAAAGTCATCGAACGAATGCTCGGATTCGAAAAATATCAGGCGATAATGAATTCAATACATTCAGTTGATATATCAAGCAATGCAGGGTTTCAAAAGTTATTTAATGACTATTACGAGGTAAGACGAAACGAAGACTGGCGAAAGGGATACTATCAATATTTTCAAAGCGTTAAAACTAATAGGAATATTACCTTTGACACGATCATTGAGCACTTGTTTTATAACCTTAAAACCAACCGAGGCAGACAACACCCGGTCGAAGCATCATTCAGCAGCAAGATGCTGGCAACTATAAATCCACGAATGCCAATTTTGGATAGCCAAGTTCTGAATAACATGAATCTTTCAATAAGCGGAGAAACACCAGAAGACAAGCTAACCAGTGCAAAAAGTGTGTACAGAGATATTTGCGACAGATATATGGAATATATTGGCTCTCGCGATTGCATTAAAGCTATTTCGATTTTTGATGATTATTTTCCTGATTATACTGATATGACAATGGAACGTAAGATTGATTGGTTTTTGTGGGGCTTTTCAAAAACGGAACTTATAAAAATAGGGTTATTTGGAGCGTTATTATGAGTCAACTTGAAGTTTTACTTAAAGAATACTGTCCCGATGGCGTAAATTATCGTCCAATCGGTGATACTTTAGATTATGAACAGCCATCAAGATACATAGTTGAAAGCACTAAATATGATGAAAACTATGAAACGCCCGTTCTTACGGCTGGACAAACATTCATCCTTGGATATACCAACGAAAAAACCGGCATTTATAAAGCTTCAAAAGATAATCCCGTCATAATATTTGATGATTTTACAGGTGCGTATAAATGGGTTGATTTTGATTTCAAAGTCAAGTCATCTGCAATGAAAATACTGGTTGCTAAAACTGATGTCGCACTTATTCGATATGTTTATCATTGTATGGGATTTTTGAATTATTCATCAGACGAACATAAAAGACTTTGGATAAGTACCTATTCCGAATTTGAAATACCTGTACCTCCGATAGAGGTACAGCGTGAAATTGTCCGTATTTTGGACAATTTCACGGAGCTTACAGCGGAGCTTACAGCGGAGCTTACAGCGGAGCTTACAGCTCGTAAAAAGCAGTATGAATACTATCGCGATCAACTGATTGATTGCCGTGTTGATATTCCAATGGTTAAACTCGGAGACATTGCCACCGAGATGTATAGAGGATCCGGTATTACAAGAGAACAGGTCACGGATGAAGGCGTCCCCTGTGCTCGTTATGGCGAGATCTATACCAAGTTTAACATTTGGTTTGATAAGTGCTATTCACATACAAAACTTGAATATGTAAGTAGTCCAAAGTGGTTTGAGCACGGTGATATTCTGTTTGCCATCACCGGCGAAAGCGTTGAGGATATTGCAAAATCGACTGCTTATGTAGGCAACGAAAAATGCTTAGCCGGCGGCGACATTGTTGTAATGAAGCATAAGCAAAATCCGAAGTATTTGTCATACGCTCTTTCGACTTATAAAGCGCAGCAACAAAAGAGCAAGGGCAAGATAAAGAGTAAAGTCGTTCACGCAAGCGTACCGTCTATTCAAGAAATAGAGATACCTCTTCCTCCGCTTGATGTGCAGGAACGGTTGGTAAATGTTCTCGACAACTTTGAATCTATCTGCTCGAATCTCAGTATTGGTTTACCGGCAGAGATCGAAGCTCGTGAAAAGCAATACGCCTATTATCGTGATCTACTCCTCTCCTTCGACGGTTTACAGTCTGTTAATGTAGAGAGAGAGAGAGAGAGAGAGAGAGAGAGAGAGAGAGCAGGCGCACGGCGCAGTGACGAAATAAAACTTTTGCAATATGTGTTTGGATATGCGACAGTTTCAATCGGCGAAATAGCGACGATTATGCGTGGAGGCAACTTCCAGAAGAAAGACTTTGTTGAGGAAGGAAAGCCGTGTATTCACTACGGACAGATGTACACTCACTTCGGTGTGTATGCAGATAAGACATTGACATTTGTTTCAGATGAAGTGTTTTCAAAATCCAAACAAGCGGTCCAGGGCGACATTGTAATGGCTGTAACAAGCGAAAACGTAGATGACGTATGCAAATGCACCGCATGGCTCGGCGAAGATATGATTGCAGTCAGCGGTCATACGGCAATCATTCATCACAATCAAAACGCAAAGTACCTTTCATACTTCTTCCATTCAGCCGTTTTTTACAATCAGAAAATCAAACTGGCTCACGGAACGAAAGTTATTGAAGTTACGCCGGACAAGCTTAACGGGATCACCATTGACCTGCCGTCACTTAACGAGCAGGAACGCATCGTGAGCATACTTGATCGCTTTGATTCGCTCTGCAACGACATAACGGAAGGTCTTCCGGCAGAGATCGAAGTAAGACAAAAACAATACGAGTATTACAGAGACAAACTATTATCATTTAAGGCAGAATAATATACAGGAGGCAGAAACTCATGCCGTATTTCAATATCGTAGCGCAAACAAATGAAGATACCGTTGTAACAGAGTACGAACCTCTGCCTAAGCGGAGCGAAGCTTATCAGAGCGAAGCCGAGCTTGAAAAAGAGTTTATTCGTATGCTCTGTGAGCAGGGCTATGAGTATCTGCGGATTCACTCGGAAAAAGAACTCGTTGTTAATCTGCGGAGAAAGATTGAAGCGCTTAACAATTACACTTTTTCAGACGGTGAATGGGAACGCTTTTTCAGCGATTCCATTGCCAACAAGAACGAGGGTATTGTTGAAAAGACCCGCCGGATTCAAGAGGACTATGTTCAGGTCCTTCGCCGCGATGACGGCACATCAAAGAATATAACCCTGATCGATAAGAAGAACGTACATAACAATTCTTTGCAAGTCATCAATCAGTACGTTATCGGCATGGATGAAGGCGCAAAGCACGATAACCGTTATGATGTGACCGTTTTGGTTAACGGTTTGCCGCTTGTGCATATCGAATTGAAGAGGCGCGGCGTTGCCATCCGAGAAGCGTTTAATCAAATTGACCGCTATCAGCGCGACAGCTTTTGGGCGGGCTCCGGTCTGTTTGAATATGTGCAGATCTTCGTGATTTCCAACGGGACCAATACCAAGTATTATTCCAACAGCACCCGATTCAACGCTATCAAAGACGCGGCAACCGGAAAGGTACGCAAGGAAAAAACGAGCAACAGTTTTGAGTTCACCTCTTTTTGGGCTGACGCCAACAATCGCATCATCCCCGATCTGATCGACTTTACGCGGACGTTCTTTGCAAAGCATACGATCCTGAACATACTGACAAGATATTGCGTTTTCACCTCGGAAAACCTCTTACTCGTCATGCGTCCTTATCAGATCACGGCGACTGAGCGCATTTTGAACCGCATCGAAATCGCCAATAACTACAAGAAGTACGGGACCGTTGCGGGCGGCGGATATATCTGGCATACCACCGGTTCCGGCAAGACCTTGACTTCCTTTAAGACTGCTCGCCTTGCTTCGCTTTTGCCCTATATTGACAAGGTTCTGTTTGTCGTGGACAGAAAAGACCTCGACTATCAGACAATGAAGGAATATGACCGCTTTGAAAAAGGCGCGGCAAACTCCAACACATCGACGGCGATCCTTAAAAAGCAGCTTGAAAAAGATGATTGCCACATTATTATAACAACCATTCAAAAACTCTCGACCTTTATCAAAAAGAATCCGGTTCACGACGTTTATCAAAAGCACGTTGTAATTATCTTCGATGAATGCCACCGCAGTCAGTTCGGAGATATGCACGCTGCCATCATCAAAAGTTTCAAGAAGTATCATCTTTTCGGCTTTACCGGAACGCCCATCTTCTCTTTGAATAGCGGAGCCGTAAAAAATCCACAGTTCTTTACGACCGAGCAAACATTTGGGGATCAGCTCCATACCTATACCATCGTTGATGCGATCAATGATAAAAACGTTCTCCCATTCCGCGTTGATTACATAAAGACGATGGATATTGACAACGACATCATTGACGAAGAGGTTTGGGACATTAACCGCGAAAAAGCGTTTATGGCTCCCAAGCGCATCGAACTGGTTACAAAGTACATCCTTGAACACTTTGATCAGAAGACCTATCGTGGTGATAAGACCTATATTTTCAACACGCTGAAAAACATATCCGAGGTTGCTTCAGCCGGTAGAACAGAGGTTGAAGAAATCAAACAGAAACAGCGCATCAGCGGATTTAACTCTATCTTTGCCGTATCGTCCGTTCAAATGGCGAAACTCTATTATAATGAGTTCAAAAGACAGATGGCGGAAGATCCGTCAAAGAAACTGCGTATTGCTACGATATTCAGTTACGGCGCAAATGAGGAAGAAACAGACGGTATTCTTGATGAGGAAAACCCGGAAGACACCACCGGACTCGATCAATCGTCCCGCGATTTTCTCGACGCCGCAATTGACGACTACAACAAAATGTGGACGCCTCAAACCAATTACAGCACGGACGGCGATAAGTTCCAGAACTACTATAAAGATGTTTCATTACGGATGAAAAACAAGGAACTTGACCTTCTGATCGTAGTAAATATGTTCCTTACAGGTTTTGACGCCACAACGTTGAATACTCTGTGGGTTGATAAGAACCTGAAAATGCACGGACTGATTCAGGCGTTCAGCCGTACCAATCGTATTCTGAACTCTATTAAGACCTTTGGTAATATCATTTGCTTCCGCAATTTGCAGAAGCGCGTTGACGACGCTATATCGCTGTTTGGCGACAAGAACGCTTCTGGCATTGTCGTCCTTAAAACATTTGACGACTATTATAACGGTTATACTGATGGCGAAGAGCATTTCCACGAAGGATATGTTCAGATGATTGATGAGCTTCTTGAGCGTTTCCCGCTTTCAGAGCCGCGTATTGTCGGAGAGCAGAACCAAAAGGATTTTATTGCTCTATTCGGCGCGATTCTTCGTATGCGTAACCTACTGTCATCCTTCGATGAGTTCATAGGCAAAGAAATCCTCTCCACAAGAGAAATGCAGGACTATCTCGGGCGGTATCAAGATCTACGCGATGAGTGGAAACGCAGACGCGAGCGCGGTGAGAGTACGGACATAACAGATGACATCGTATTTGAAGTCGAGCTTGTCCGTCAGATTGAAATCAATATCGACTATATCCTTATGCTGGTTAAGAAGTTCCACGACTCGCACTGTTCTGACAAAGAACTGCTCATCGACATCAAGAAAGCGATTGATTCCAGTCCCGAACTCCGCAGCAAGAAGGCACTTATCGAAACCTTTATTGCCGGTATCAATGATGTTGACGACGTAATGACCGAATGGCGCACCTATGTTGCTGAAGAAAAAGAAAAGCAACTCGTCGCCATCATCACAGAAGAAAAGCTGAAAGAAGCGGAAACACGGAAGTTTATTGAGAACTCTTTCCGTAACGGAGAGATCAAGACAACTGGAACAGACATTGATGATCTTATGCCCCCTGTTTCCCGTTTCGGCGGTGGAAACAGAGCTGAAAAGAAGCAGACGATTATTGAAAAACTGAAAGCGTTCTTTGAGAGATTCTTCGGGATCTGATCGGAGGCATGGGTATGGATAAATACGCAAAGATAAGGCTACTCCATATAGCCAAGATTTTATTTGAAAAAACAGATGAGGACCACTATATATCAACTCCTCAGATTTTAGAGATTTTGGAAAAAGAATATGGAATCCCAACACACAGAACAACAATTCCGGCTGATATTACTATACTTCAAGAATTCGGAATGGATATTCAAACAATTAGATCTGCTCAAACCAGATACAATTTGTTGAGCAGAGAGTTTGATTATGCAGAACTAAAATTGTTAATTGATGCGATTGCCTCTTCAAAATTTATCAGCAAGAGTAAAAGCGAGAAATTAACTGCAAAGATTGCTACTCTCGCTGGTCAAAACAAAGCGGAAGAATTGAAGCGTAATATCTCCGTTGAACGTAGAATTAAGACAGACAACGAGAAGGTCCTTTTTATAATCGACGCAGTGAATGATGCAATCAATCAAGGAAAAAAGATTCGTTTTCAATATTTTGAGTACAACGTAAAAAAAGAACGCAAGCCGAGGATGGATGGATACTATTATCGGATCAGCCCATATCGGCTCGTTTGGAACGGCGATTATTATTACGTTGTTGGGTGCAAAGAAAAATATGCTTCAATTTCGAGTTACAGGATTGACAGAATGGTTTCCACTCCGGAGATAATGGAGGAAGATATTGCTCCATTACCTAAAGATTTCGATATGGATCATTATCTGAACACGATGTACCATATGTTCAGCACGGAGAGAAAGAAAGTTGAATTGATATGCTCGAACGATGTGATGGATGCGATCATCGACCGATTTGGAGAAGACGTCGAAACCTATGCCTACGATATGGAGCATTTTAAGGCCGATGTCGAAGTCGCTGTAAACAATATCTTCTTTACTTGGATTGTCGGATTTGGTGGAAAGGTTTATATAAAAGGTCCGGAAGATGTTAAAACTAGTTACGCCTCATTGATTACGAACGCATATGAAACGCTAAAAAAACAACAATAAATAGACTTGGAGCTGTAATTATATGCCCCTTGTAATTGCTTCTTTTCTGTTTTTTTCTGTTTTAATAATTATCATCATTTTTATAATATGTAGAAATAGAAAAAGACAACAGGCTTTTCAAGATAGCGAACAGACAATTAAAGATAAAATCGATGCTTTCAATCGTTCCATAGTAGAGTTATCGAAAAGTTTTATTTGCCATACTGATGAATGTAAGTTCTTTTCAGATTGGAGAGATACTATTGAGTTCCTCAAAAGCTCTTATGTCCCCAAGAAAAATGTTCTCTCTCAGTCGGTCAAAATCACGATTGAAAGGTACAATAATCTTCATGTAGAGGTGCAAAATCTAAATGCCCAGTTCGTTATCAGAGAAACTGCGCGATGCTCAGAACTCTTTTCAAATATTGATGGTAAAACTTTAGACAATCAACAGAAATGCGTTGTCGTGACAGATGAAAACCATAACCTTGTTCTTGCAGGGGCCGGAAGCGGAAAAACACTTACTATCGCAGGTAAAGTAAAATACTTGGTGAGCGAAAAGAATGTTGATCCTAAAGACATTCTCCTTATTGCATTCACGAAGAAATCAGCTGAGGAGATGACTGAACGAATTGCCAATAGATTGGGGATTCAGGTTGAAGCAACAACTTTCCATAAACTAGGTCTGGATATTATCAAGTCTGCTACAAATAGTCGACCGGATGTACTGGAAAACATTGACGGTTTTATTACTGATTTCTTTGAAAACAACCTTGTCAACAATCAGCAAGTTGTAAAAGCTCTTATAGAATTCTTTGCTTATTATCTTCATATCCCGGCTGACATGCAGCAATATTCTACGCTTGGAGAAGCGTATGAACACGAAAAAGGACTGGATTTTGAAACCATTAAATCCAAATACGAGAGAAATCAATATGCTCAAAAGGAAGCTGATGAAAGAAAGACCAATAAGAAAACTCTTCAGGGAGAAACAGTCAGAAGTCTTGAAGAGGTCTCAATAGCGAATTACCTTTTCCTTAATGGAGTTAAATATGAGTATGAAAAACTTTATCCGTATGCAAGTGACGACCCATTAAGGAAGTCGTACCGTCCGGATTTCTATTTGCCAGATTATGATATTTACCTTGAGCACTTTGGTATTAACCACCAAGGTCGACTTCCATGGCTTTCTCAAATTGAAGAGGAGAAATACATTGAGGGAATGCAATGGAAGAGGAATTTCCATAAATCACATGGCACGAAACTCATCGAAACATACTCATATTATTCTTCAGATGGTATTCTTCTCGATAAGTTGGACGAACAACTAAAAAAGAATGGCGTCGTTTATCGTCAGCCAGACTATAATAAGATTTTTGATGTCATTTACAGTAAAGAAAGCGATAAATACTTTTCTGAATTCAAAAAGCTCTGTGCTACATTTATAACGTTATTGAAGTCAAATGGCTATGGAATAGAGGATCTTTCATCACTTCAAAATAAGGAATTGAAAGAATCCACTCCATTTTTCATTCAGAGAACGGCGCTATTCCTCTCAATAATTCGTCCTTTACTTGTTGCATATAATGACTTTTTGGTTGCAAACAAATCCATTGACTTCTCAGATATGATAATAAAAGCGACAGAGATTGTAAAATCCGGCCATCAGTTAAACTGCTACAAATATGTTATCATTGATGAATATCAAGACATTTCTGTTGCTCGGTATAAACTTGTAAAGGCGATTCTTGATCAGACCAACGCGCATTTGTTGTGCGTTGGTGATGACTGGCAATCAATTTATAGATTTGCTGGAAGTGACATTTCGCTATTTACTCATTTCGAAAGTTATTTCGGTTATACCGCAACAATGCGAATCGAAAAAACATATCGCAACTCACAGCAATTGATTAACGAAGTTGGTCGGTTCATTATGAAGAATCCATGCCAACTTAAAAAGTCATTGAGATCCGAGAAATCCATTTCTTATCCGATCTCATTTTGGTTCTACAAAGAGAATCCGTTTTCTGTTCTGAAACGCATGGTTGATAAACTTATTGCAGATTTCGGATCAGAGTCATCTATCCTTTTTTTGGGAAGAACCGTTTATGATAGTGAGTTCCTAAAAGAATCAAATCTGTTTGATATTCGCACATCGAATGGCACTGCGTTGTACAAATACAAAGAATCTCCGCTGACGCCAATTTCGTTTTTGACTGTTCATAAGGCAAAGGGCCTTGAAGCAGATAATGTCATCATATTAAACTTTGAGAATTCAACGCTTGGATTCCCGAATAAAATATCAGATGACCCTGTTCTTGGACTTGTATTAAGTGATTCTGATACTTATGACTATGCAGAAGAACGACGACTTCTTTATGTTGCAATAACCAGAACTAAGAATAGAACTTTTATTCTTACAAATGATCGTAAGCCTTCCGAGTTCATTGCGGATTTTATGCCATCATCCAACGTTGCATACATTGGACAAGAAACACCATATTCAGAATCATTGTCTTGTCCACGCTGTAAGACGGGACACTTACTAGTAAGAAAAAATGAGGAGACAAACACATTCTTTGTTGGATGCTCAAATTACCCGCAATGTGACTATACGTTGAGGGACACCTCTATAATGAACTTCAAAAGAAGGTGTCCTTCCTGTGGCGGATTTCTTGTAAAGAGAAAAGGAAAGTTCGGCGTTTTTTGGGGATGTACAAATTATCCTAATTGTAATTATACGGAGCAAGAAACCAATACAGAAAAAAGAAGAATTGGCTTTAGATAATAATAAGGAATTGGTGAAGTTGTATGATCGACGACGGCGAAAAAACATATATAGCAATCGACCTGAAGTCGTTCTACGCTTCCGTCGAGTGTGTCGCGCGAAAGCGCGATCCTCTAACAACGAACCTTGTTGTCGCTGATGAGAGCCGAACCGAAAAAACAATTTGTCTCGCCGTTTCTCCATCGCTTAAATCCTACGGCATATCCGGGAGAGCAAGACTTTTTGAGGCGATTCAAAAGGTCAATGAAGTCAATCGACAAAGAAAATGTGCTCTTCGCGGAAAACCGTTTTCAGGCAAGTCTGACGACGATACGAAAATTAAAGAAGATCCGACGCTTGAACTGGATTTCATCAAAGCGCCGCCGCGAATGGCAGAGTATATGAAAGTCAGCGGACAGATCTACTCTGTGTATCTCCGAGACGTCGCTCCAGAAGACATATTCGCATATTCAGTCGATGAAGTGTTCATTGACGCGACGTACTATCTGAAAACATACAAGCTGACCGCGCACGATTTTGCTATGCGGTTGATCAAGAACGTGCTCACGGAAACCGGCATCACTGCGACCGCAGGCATTGGTACAAATATGTTCCTTGCCAAAGTCGCTATGGATGTGACCGCAAAGCACATACCGGCAGATAAAGACGGTGTTCGTATTGCAGAACTGGACGTTATGAGTTTCCGGCACCAGTTGTGGGGGCATAGGCCGATAACCGATATTTGGCGCATTGGTCCCGGTATAGCAAAGCGTCTGGAAGCTATGGGAATCTATACGCTCGGCGATATTGCCTTATGCTCAGTGGAAAACGAGGAAAGGCTTTATAAAGAGTTTGGTGTAAACGCCGAACTTCTCATCAACCACGCGTGGGGATGGGAGCCAACTACGATTGCTGATGTCAAATCATATAAGCCTGAAAACAACAGCTTGAGTTCAGGTCAAGTGCTGTCACAACCTTATGACTTCAAAAAGGGACTGTTGATCGTTCAGGAAATGACGGATTTGCTCGTTTTAGATCTTGTCGAAAAAGGAGTTGTGACCGATCAGATGGTATTAACGGTCGGATATGACATTGAGAATCTTTCTAATGGAAAATCGTACCACGGAGCCATCGAAACAGACAGATACGGTCGTAAAGCGCCTAAAATGGCTCATGGCTCTATCAACCTCGGTCAGTATTCCTCGTCCACAAAACTCATTATGGAGAAGATCACAGAGCTTTATAAACGCATAGTAGACAAGGATTTGACCGTTCGGCGGATGTACGTTGTTGCCAACCATGTCAAACCGGAATCAGAAGTCAAAGCGGAGCCAGAACAGATACAAATGACACTCTTTGATGATCCGGAAGAGATAGAAAGAAAAAACGCCGCAGAAAAAGCAGCGAGAGAAAAAGAGCGACGTGTTCAGAAGACTGCGATTGAACTTAAAAAGAAGTTCGGGAAGAATGCCATTCTTAAAGGTATGAACCTTCAGGAAGGTGCTACGACGATTGAACGTAATAAATCTATCGGTGGGCATAAATCGGGTGATTAGTTTTTAGCACTAGAGAACATTTTGTAAGTATTTATTGACGGAGGTCTTTTGTGGAAAGAGTAACAAGAATTCATCTTAAGACAAGCGGAGAAAGCAGGAAAGAACTAATTGATTTTTGCCTAAATTCAGAAAAACAGTATGTTGCAATTGGGTGGAGTGGTGCTTTTGAAACCAATCCTTCTATTAAAAGTTACGAGGATTATTATTACGCAGTAAAAGAACGGTACAATTGCCGGGCTGATCACTCGCACAATGTGTTTTGGAACGCAAAACCCAACGATCTTTTCTGGACAAGAGATCTAGACGGGATATATTGGATTTGCCGGGCAACTGATAAAGCTATGCCAATGTATATTCCAAAACTTGATATAGGCGCTGTAGTTCCGGTGTGTGCATATAAATACGGTTTAGAAGTGCCAGGACAGATTAAAGCGTCATTCAACCGCCCGAGAGGTGGAGTTTGTCAAGATTTCAAAGATGAAATAATAATTGAGTTTTCCAAATCCACCTACAACGAAAAATCAGGGACCGCATTCTATGAAATTAAGCCAATAACAGGTAATTTGCTTGATAACCTTCCTGATTTTGAACTTGAAGAACTTGTTATTTCGTTTATTCAACTACACGAGGATTACTATTTACTCTCAAATTCAATAGCTAAAAAGTCAACTACAATTAAAATAGAGTGTGAATTAATTCACCGCAACAAGAATAGATTAAAAAAGGCAGTTGTTCAGGTCAAGGGCGGACGAAACAAGTGCATTGACGCATTAGACTACAAATCATATGATGATGCTGGCTATATGGTATATCTCTATGCTCCCCATATAGTCAATCTGGATAAACTGAAAAACGCTATATACATATCACGAGAACAACTGCTGTCTTTTTACAAGGATTACAAATCAATCCTCCCTGATTCAATAACTAAATGGGAGATTATTTAAGTGCAAAGGTGATTTTATGAGCCAGGAAGGTCTCTATAACGACATAATTAACTGTCCCCATCATGTTTCAGATCGTCATCCGCCATTGAGCAAAGCAAGCTATGCGGCGCAGTTTTCGCCGTTTGCCGCCCTTACCGGTTATGACGGTATTGTTGCAGAAACCGCTCGCTTGACCGAAGAAAGAGTAGAACTGGGCGAAACGGATGTGGCGATCCTTAGTATCAAATTGCAGATACTAAACGACCATTTCAAAGAGCAGCCTGAGATTACAGTATCATACTTCAAACCGGACGATAAGAAAGCCGGAGGCGCTTATCTGCAAAAAACGGCGCATCTCAAACGTATTGATGATGTGGAGCGATTGCTCCATTTCACGGACGGCTCAAATCTCCCCATTGACGATATTACGGATCTTCAAGGGGAAGTCTTTAGAGTTATGGAGAGTGTCGAGTATGAATCCTGATAATGCAAACCCATATGAATCACTTTCAAGATCCGATAAATTAAAGAAACTTTTTGAACAGCAAAAGCACGTTTTAGACTGTTTCCTTGAACGCGGCGCAATTTCCAAAGCAGAATATGAGAAGAGCCTGAACGGCCTGAAAGACAAGATAAAGACAGAATAGTTAATCTTGAATTATTAACATTTTCGTGCTATAATGACGGGTAACGACTGAGACGCGCTTTTAGTTCTTAATTCCGACGTTAGCATGTTAGGCTGCAATGCAGCACTTATTAACGGAGGTTAAGAAAATGGAAAACATGAAAACCAAGAAAGAAGCGACAGTCGAGTTGATTGACGTCATGATTCAGAACGCCGACAAAGGCCCGTCGGGCTTTTGGGCAGACGATTATGAAGGATGCGGCAATCCAAAGATTTTTCCGGAGTTTGAAGAAGGACTCAAGTACGGAAAATCGGTTTCAAAGGAGCACTATCTCTGCCCCTGGAATACGGCTATTCTTTACGGCAGCAAGCACGG